>JADMIO010955748.1_pt1 | contig 95947 bp, 75 predicted proteins | sample 8958161 | NCBI WGS metagenome assembly JADMIO01 (sample SAMN16585339, study PRJNA669376) | soil metagenome | isolation source: Crop rotation soil | place: USA: Cullars Rotation, Alabama | collected 2011
GCTCCACCCCGAAAAAGACGTGGGACGCCATCACCAAACCTGAATTCACCCGCCAATATTGGGCGCAAATCGCGAATGTTTCCGACTGGAAGAAAGGCTCAAAATGGGAACACGTCTCCAAATCGAACGAGGTGTGGATCACAGGCGACGTTGTGGAAAGCATACCTCCCAAACGCCTGGTGCTGACCTGGGCCGATCCAGATGACCTTAAAGATAAATCGCGGCTTACTTTTGAAATAGAACGGATCAAAGACATGGTGTGTCTCACGGTAACGCATGATAAGTTCAAGGATGATTCGAAGATGGCTGGCAAAGTTTCGTGGGGTTGGCCGCGCGTCCTCTCAAGCATGAAGTCCTTCCTCGAAACCGGAAAAGGACTGAACGTCTTCGCCAGATCTTGAAATTGTGACGGCGACGCTGACTTCCGTATGATCGACGTGCGGTTCTAGACGTTTTTACTGACCGTCCAGGGAGCCGGTGCCACTATTATAAGAGTGAAAATTTTTTTAGAGGCCGGAATGCCGCGCAATTAAAATAAAATTGACAAGCGGAGCCATTTAGTGCATATACACACTATGACAAACGAACGGGATATGTCCGTGGCGAAAAACTGTGTGTGCTTCAACTTGCGTCGGGTGACGCGGTTGGTGACGCAGTTTTTTGATGCGGAAATGCGGCGCCATGGAATCCGCCCGACCCAAGGCTCGATTTTGCTGGCATTAAATTCCAAGGAAAGCTGGACCATGGCAGACTTAAGCGATTGGCTCGGGATGGACCGCACAACGCTCGTGCGAAATCTACGTCCATTGCAGCGGGATGGTTTGGTGGAGGCCGCGAGTGAAGGGCGTGGTGGGCGCCTGGGCTTATCGATTACCGGCAAAGGCCAAAAGAAAATTAAGGAATGCCTGCCAGCATGGCGGTCAGCCCAGAGTGCGGCAGTCAAAACCCTCGGGGAACAGCGTTGGTCGGCCATCCTATCCGACCTCGAAACTGCGGCGCTTGCCCTGAACAAGTAAGTCTTAATGTCTTCCCGAAACAACAAACCGAGAAATTCAACAATTACATGTGTATATACACGTCAACCACCTAAGAAACCAAGCGCGATGAAAAATAGACTTTTGAATTTAGTTCCAATGGTCACGCTGGCATTGGCGGGTTGCGCGCTCGGGCCGAATTACCAGCGGCCAGCGACGGACACACCCGCCCACTACAAAGCTGAAGCTCTCCGTTCACCGGACCTCCGTAGCAATGCGGAGGGCGGATGGAAGGAAGGTCAGCCGGTCGATCATGTTCCCAAAGGCGATTGGTGGAAAATTTTCGGCGACAAAATGTTGAACGATCTGCAGAGCCGCGCGACTGGCGCGAACCAGGAATTGAAAGCCGCCGTCGCCCGCGTTGAGCAAGCTCGAGCCACGGCCAGAGTTGCCCGCAGCGAACTCTTACCGACACTCAATGCCGATTCGAGCTACACACGCCAGCGGTTTTCACCCAATCAAGTGCCGAGCTTCGGCGACCTCACCGCGAACAATTATCGTGGGGCGCTGGACTTGAGTTACGAAATTGATTTGTGGGGTCGCGTCCGGCGCGGCTTCGAGGGTGCCCGGGCTGATGCGGGAGCTTCGCTCGCTGCGTTCCATAATGTGTTGCTGATTCTGCACGCGGATGTGGCGCAAAATTACTTTGCGCTGCGGGCGCTTGATGCGGAAATTTCGACAGTCACGAGCACCGTCAGGTTGCGCGAGGAACAAGTTCAGCTCGTGCGCAGTCGCTTTAAAGCTGGCATTGGCAACAACCTTGACGTTGTGCGCGCAGAAACAGAGTTGGCTTCCACCGAAGCCGAGGCCGCTTCGCTGGCGAAACGCCGCGCTGAACTGGAAAACGCGCTGGCCATTCTCATTGGTGAAAATGCCTCGACGTTCAAATTCGCGGCGGAAACAAAATGGAATCCCACGCCCCCGAAAATTCCCCCGGGGTTACCAGCGGATTTGCTGGAGCGCCGGCCGGATGTTTCTGAAGCGGAGCGGCAGCTTGCCGCCGCGAATGCCCGCATTGGTGTGGCGAAGGCAGCATTCTTTCCCGTGTTGAGGCTCACGAGTTCGGGCGGTTACGTGAGCGGGGAAATTGAAAGTTTGTTCAACTGGGACAGCCATGTTTGGTCCATCGGCCCGAGTCTCTCGCTGCCGATTTTTGCTGGCGGCAGAAATCTCGCCAATTACAGGCGCTCGAAGTCCGTCTATGAAGAAACGATTGCGCGCTACCGCCAGAGCATCCTGGTCGCGTTCGGCGACGTGGAGAGCTGTCTCGCGGGGATTCATTTTCTGGCCGATCAATCCGCCGCTCAGCAACGCGCGGTGGTCAACTCGCGTCGCGGCGCTGAACTCGCAGACGAACGGTATCGCGCCGGCATCGTGAGCTATCTCGAGGTCGTGGACGCCGATCGCGTGGCCCTTCAGGCCGAACGCGCCAGTGCGCAACTTGCTGGGCAGCGACTGATCGCCTCGGTTCAACTGATCAAAGCGCTTGGTGGTGCCTGGCAGAGTCACGACTTTTCTAAAAAAATTCCATCTGGACACAATTTATGAAAAAACTAATTGAAATTGATCATCGCCCTCCTACGACTATTGGTCTGATTGCAACGCTGGCGATACCGTTGATCGCAGGCGGCTGTTCCAAGCCGACCGTGAAAGATCCACGCTTGCAGTCCCCGAGAGTGGAGGTTTTCAAGGCGAAAGCGGCTGGCTCGAATAACAGAACGTTCACGGGGATCGTGGAAGCCCGAGTGCAAAGCGACTTGGGCTTTCGGGTGGGGGGCAAAATCCTGGAGCGATCGGTCAATATGGGAGAGCGAGTCCAGAAAGGGCAGGCCCTGATGCGGCTTGATTCCGTGGACCTCAAACTCTCTTTCGCGGCGCAACAAGCAAATGTCGAGGCGGCTCGGGCCAGACACACACAAGCCAAGGCGGATGAAGCGCGATTTGCCGGCTTGGTGCAATCAGGCGCGATATCGCGTCTGGACTATGATCAGGCTCGGGCGGCGCTGGACAGCGCTAAAGCACATTTGGAGGCGGCCGAGGCTCAGGCAAGGGTCAGTAATAACTCCAGCGAGTACGCCGTCTTATTAGCTGATGCTGATGGGGTGATTGTTCGGACCTTGGGCGAACCAGGGCAGGTGATAGCGGCAGGGCAAACCGTAATCCAGTTGGGGCATGACGGTCCGCGGGAAGCTTCGATCAACCTGCCCGAGGGCGTGCGACCTGATTTAGGAACCATAGCCTCGGCGCGGCTTTATGGGCAGGAGCAAATGTATCCTGCCAGGCTGCGTCAGCTCTCCAATGCGGCGGACCCGTCAAGCCGAACTTTTGAAGCGCGCTATGTGCTCGAAGGCGAAGCCGCCTCGGCGCCGCTCGGCTCGACCGTCACCATCACATTCGTCGCGAAGCAAACCTCCGGCAGCGATGCCGTCCTCGTGCCAGTCGGCGCGATCTATGATCGCGGTAGCGGCCCGGGCGTCTGGATCCTGAACGACAAGTCGGAAGTGAAGTTCCGCTGCATCAAAATTGACTCAATCGGGAAGGAGGGAGTCGTCGTGTCCAGCGGAGTCTGTGCCGGTGAAAGGGTGGTGGCGCTCGGAGCGCATTTACTGCACGAGGGGCAAGTCGTTAACCTAGCAAACGAGGAGAAGATGTTCTATGCAAAATTTTAATCTCTCCGCCCTGGCGGTGCGCGAACGCGCTATCACACTATTCTTCATCTTTGCTTCGGCATGCGCAGGCATCTATGCCTACTTTCATCTTGGACGAGCGGAAGATCCCTCTTTTACCGTCAAAGTGCTCACGGTCACTGCGGTCTGGCCCGGAGCAACTGCCCAGGAAATGCAGGACCTCGTGGCGGAACCGCTGGAGAAGAGACTCCAGGAGTTGCGCTGGTATGATCGGGTGGAAACGATCACGCGACCGGGGCTGGCGCTGATGACATTGCAACTCATTGACAAAACTCCCCCAAAGGAAGTTCCCGATCAGTTTTACCAGGCGCGAAAAAAACTAGGCGATGAGGCGCGCAAATTGCCGCAAGGCGCGATAGGGCCTTTTGTTAACGACGAGTATTCGGATGTTTCCTTCGCGCTCTATTCGGTGGAGGCTCCCGGTTTTCCGCTCCGCAAACTAACCCGCGTTGCCGAAGAACTCCGGCAGCGATTTCTCCACGTGCCGGGGGTCAAGAAGGTGGATCTTGTGGGGGAACAGCAGGAGAGGATATTTGTCGAGTTTTCTTACCCGCGGCTGACGACGCTGGGCGTCTCGCCAGCGGACATCTTTTCCGCTCTCTCGCGACAGAATGCGGTGACTCCAGCAGGGTCGGTTGATACGGATGGGGCACAGGTGTTTGTCCGTCTGGACGGAGCATATGCCGACATCGATAAAATCCGTGATACCCCAATCGTGGCCGGCAAGCAAAGCTTCAAACTATCGGATATCGCGGAGGTCACGAGAGGCTACGAAGATCCGGCGACCTTTGTCATTCGACACAATGGAGAGTCCTCCCTGTTGTTGAGTATCGTCATGAAAGAGGGATGGAACGGACTCGACTTAGGTAATGCCCTGCGCGCCGAAAGCGAGAAGATTTCCTCCAACCTCCCATTGGGCGTCGGCCTCAAAAAAATCACTGATCAGGCCGTCAATATCAGCTCGGCGGTAAACGAATTCATGGTCAAGTTCGCGCTGGCGGTGTGCGTCGTGATGCTGGTCAGCCTGCTGAGTTTGGGGTGGAGAGTTGGAATTGTTGTGGTCGCGGCGATCCCGCTGACCTTGGGCGCGGTATTTGTGATCATGATGATCACCGATCGCGCTTTTGACCGAATCACATTGGGAGCGCTCATTATCTCACTGGGGCTCCTGGTGGATGATGCCATCATCGCCATCGAGTCCATGGTGGTGAAAATGGAGGAAGGAATGGATCGCATCCAAGCCGCGGCTTATGCCTGGAGCCACACCGCAGGGCCAATGCTCGCCGGGACTTTGGTAACCGTCATCGGATTTCTGCCAGTGGGCTTTGCGCGTTCGACAGCGGGAGAATATGCAGGGAACATTTTCTGGATTGTCGGATTCTCTTTGATTGCTTCATGGATAGTGGCGGTGGTTTTCACACCCTATCTGGGCGTGAAACTCCTGCCGGAGATCAAAGCCGTAAAGGGCGGGCATGCTGGAATCTATTCCACTCCGGGATACCAGCGGCTTCGCCATTTCGTCACTTGGTGCGTGAGGAAAAAATATACGGTCGCCGCCATTGTAGTGGGTGCGTTTCTAATGGCGGGCGGAGGGATGGCTGTGGTGAAGAAACAATTTTTTCCAAACTCGGACCGGCCTGAGTTGCTGGTTGAGATCCAGCTTCCATTGGGCACGAGCATCGAGACCACCAGCGCAGCGGCACGCAAGATCGAATATTGGCTCTCGCAGCAACCTGAATCGAAAATCGTGACTTCGTATATCGGAGCGGGCGCTCCACGCTTTTTCTTTTCCTACAACCCAGAGCTGCCCGATCCCTCCTTTGCGAAGATTGTGGTTTTGACGCCGAATGCGAAGGCAAGGGATCATCTCAAATTGCGCCTACGCCAGGCGGCCGCCGATGGCCTGGCCCCCGAAGCGAGGATTCGTGCGACGCAGTTGGTGTTTGGTCCCTACTCTCCCTTTCCCGTCGCTTTTCGAGTGAGGGGGCCTGATCCGGCAAAACTTCGGGAAATCGCCCACAGCGTCGAAGAAATCATGCGCTACGATCCAAGTATGCGCACGGTGAATGCGGATTGGGGAGAACGCGTTCCGAACCAGCACTTCGTTTTGGATCAAGAGCGACTCCAACTCATCGGGCTTTCACCCCAAGAGGCGGCGCAGCAGTTGCAGTTTCTCCTGAACGGTCAAACCATCACCCAGCTTCGTGAGAACATTCGCGCAGTAAATGTTGTCGCTAGAAGTGCGGGTCCCGAGCGATTAGATCCGACCAAGCTGGAAAACTTCACCCTTATGACTCGGAGCGGAAAACCGATCCCTTTAACCCAGATCGGACGAGCCGAGATCCAATCGGAAGATCCACTCATCAAGCGGCGGGATCGTGTTCCCACCATCACCGTGCGAGGTGACAATGTTGAATCCACCCAACCGCCGGATGTTTCTTCCCGGATTTGGGCCACACTTGCTCCGCTTCGAAAATCGCTGCCGGAAAACTATCGTATCGAGATGGCCGGTTCGATCGAAGAAGCCAAGAAAGCCAACTCAGCACTGGCGCCACTTTTTCCGCTCATGCTCCTGCTCATGCTGGCTGTCATCATCATTCAGGTGCGCTCCTTCTCAGCCATGTCGATGGTAATGCTGACCGGACCGCTCGGGTTAATCGGCGCGCTGCCAGCGCTGCTCATGTTTCAGCAGCCTTTTGGCTTTAATGCTATTCTCGGTCTGATCGGTCTGTCAGGCATCCTGATGCGGAACACACTGATTTTGATCGGTCAGATTCATTCCAATCAAGCAGACGGCCTTGATCCATATCATGCGATTATCGAAGCCACCGTCCAGCGGTCGCGACCCGTCATCCTGACCGCACTGGCCGCGGTGCTCGCATTTATTCCGCTCACGCATTCGGTCTTCTGGGGATCCATGGCCTATGTGCTGATCGGAGGGACCGCTGTCGGCACCATGCTGACACTTGCCTTCCTCCCCGCGCTCTACGCCATCTGGTTCCGGGTAAACGATGTGGATGCCGTTGGTCGTACTGGTCTGGAGGTGATCTGATTTATGAACACGAACGGTAAAGGAGCATCCCACGCTCAAGACGGATCGCTTCTGTTCAATGTGCAGGCCATACTTTTGCATGTGAAGATTACGGAGATGTACCGAAATATGAAATATGCGCAATGAAGGAAATTTGATGTCCAAAATTCCGCTTTTATGAGAGTATCGATGGAACCTTTTGATGTCACTTGATTCGAATCAGCGTTTCAGGCTCAAATCTCCGTGCAGGGGCGATTTCTTTCGCTGTTCCTGCGAAGCTTCGCCCTCAATAAAGTGCGCCAGTGGAAACAACGCCCTATGAAAGCAAAAACGATACTGCTCCTGTTCCTTGCGATTCTTTCAACCCACTTCAGCGACGCGCAAAACAACGAGCCAGCCAACGATTGGAAACCAGCCAGCTCGAATCAGAGCGGCAAGGAGTATCCGCGAGTCAACTCAGAAGGCCGCGTGAAATTCCGCATCGTTGCGCCTGAGGCCAAAAGCGTAGGATGCACCTTCAGAGACAGCAGCGAATTTACGAAAGGCGAAGACGGCGCCTGGTACGGCTACACGCGGCCGCTGGACGAAGGTTTTCACTACTATTCCCTGAAGATCGATGGCGCCGAAGTGCCGGATCCGAACAGCCATTATTTTTACGGCGCGGGTCGGTGGGGCAGCGCCGTCGAAATCCCGGCCAAAGATAAAGAATTTTACGCGCTGAAGAACGTCCCGCACGGTCAACTTCGCGAAATTTGGTATTTTTCGAAATCCGCCAACACCAACCGCCACGCATTTGTTTACACGCCTCCGGATTATGACAAGAACAGCCGCAAGCGTTATCCGGCCCTGTATCTTCAACACGGCGCTGGTGAAGACGAAACCGGCTGGGGCCGCCAGGGACACACGGGCTGGATCATGGACAACTTGCTTGCGGAAGGGAAAACCAAGCCCTTCATCATCGTGATGGAATTTGGTGGAAATCCGTTTGCCGGAGGCGTGCGCCGTCCGACCAACTCCGCCCCGGCATCCGCGACCACCGGAGGAACGAACAACGCCGCGGCACCAGGCAGCCGTCCACCATTTAATTTCAATTTCAGCGCGTTCGAGCACGTCCTGGTGGATGATCTGATTCCCTACATCGATGGAAATTTCCGAACTATCGCCGACCAACCGCATCGGGCCATGGCCGGCCTCTCAATGGGCGGCATGCAGACTCGCACCATTACGCTGGCGCACCTCGACAAATTTTCGCAAATTGGAGTTTTCAGCGGTGGCAGCATTGGCCTGACGAACATCACCGACATGACGACGTTCAAGAAGAAAACCAAATTGGTCTTTGTCAGTTACGGCAGCAAAGAGAACGGCGCCGCCGCTGCAAAGGCGAATGTCGAAGCGCTGAAACAAGCGGGTATCAATAGCATTTATTACGAGTCGCCCGGAACCGCACACGAATGGCAATCCTGGCGACGCAGCCTAAAGGAATTTGCTCCGCTTTTGTTCAAAAACTGAGATATTTCAACGGTCATTAAAAGTTATGAAAATTCGACATCTTCTTTTTGCTCTCGCCGCTGCGCCTTGCATCGGCTTCGCGGCGGATCTCTCAGGCACATGGAAATCCGAGTTTGATTCCCAGATCGGTCGGCAGAAATACACCTATACCCTCAAGCAGGAGGGCGACAAGCTGACTGGCAAGACACATTCTGAAGTAAGCGAACAGAAGCGCGACGCTGAGTTGTCCGAAGGCAAAGTCGAAGGCGACAAAGTTTCCTTCGTCGAAACGCTTAACTTCAATGGGGATGACATTCGCGTCACTTACAAAGGCACGATCGCCGAGAACGAAATGAAACTCACGCGCGAGGTCGGAACTTTTGCCAAACAGGATATCGTGCTGAAACGAGATGGAGCTGAACCCTCTCGCGCTGCCGGCCAGCGTGGACCTCGCGGTTTCGGCGGCCCGATCACTCTTGGTCCCGATGATAAACCAGTCTTTCCCACACCGCCCGAAGGTTTCGACAAAGCGCGCGAAGGCATCGAGCACGGCAAGGTGGAGATGGTGGAATACGACTCCAAATCCGTCGGCAACAAACGCAAAGCGGTCGTTTACATGCCGGCGGGTTATTCCGCTGACAAGGAATATCCTGTGCTGTACCTCCTCCACGGCATTGGCGGCGATGAAAACGAATGGCGCCGCGGTGGCCATCCGGAAATTATTCTCGACAGCCTTATCGCTGAAAAGAAAGCCGTGCCGATGATCATCGTTATGCCCAATGGTCGCGCGCAAACGGACGACCGGCCCGGTACGAACGCGATGGCTACTGCGCCCGCTTTCGGAAAGTTCGATAAAGACTTGCTCGGAGATTTGATTCCGTTCGTTGAATCGAAATATTCGGTGAAAAAGGATCGCGAGAGCCGCGCGTTGGCGGGACTTTCGATGGGCGGCGGACAATCATTGAATTTCGGCCTGGCGAACCTCGACACCTTCGCGTGGGTCGGCGGATTCTCATCTGCCCCGAACACAAAGCCGGCGGCAGAACTCGTTCCGGACCCGGAGAAGGCGAAAAAGCAGTTGAAGTTGCTCTGGATTTCCTGCGGCAACAAAGACCGCCTGATCGGCATCAGCCAGGGCGTTCACGCTTACCTGAAAGAAAAAGGAGTTCCGCACATCTGGCATGTGGACGAACACGCGCATGATTTCCAGCATTGGAAGAAGGCGCTCTACAATTTTTCGCAACTGATCTTTAAATCGGAATGAAGAAGCTTCTAATACTCATGGCGGGAGCGCTGATCGCTCTGAACACACAGGCTGCGGAGAGCCCGAATCGCCCCCTGCATGTCTTGTATTTCGGGCCGGCAAATGCCGGCGGTGGGGGGCGCGGATTTGGCGGATTTGGTGGCTCGCGCACGAACTACGTCTATCTCCCTGGCCAAACCCTGGCGCCAGAGGCGATCTACTTCGATCATCTCACCAGTATCACGAATCTTACGGATGCGTATTTGAAACACTTCGACGCCGTCGTGCAAGTGGGGCTGGACAGTGAACTCGGCGCGGCGCAGCAGAAGATGCTCGATAGTTTCAAGGGTTCCGGCAATGTGCTGATCAAGTACACCGAGCTTCCGACCGATGCGATCTTGCGTGAAGCTGTGCTTGGCGGCGTAAGTAAGAATGCGAAATCAGCATGGGAAGCGTTCCTCGCCTCCCGCCCGCCGTTGAAACGTCAGCCCGGCGAAATACCAAATTACGAGCGAAGACCGGAACCGGTTCAGTTCCAGCTTCCTCTCAAACCGAATGACAGCATCAAATATACGCAGGTTCCGGCTGACTTCGATTTGCAACTCTTCGCCGCTGAACCAGATGTCGTGAAGCCGATTTACATCGCGTGGGATGAGCGAGGACGCGCGTGGGTCGTCGAAGCGCGCGATTATCCACACGGTCTGGTGGGCGAAGGCGAGCCGGGCAAAGCAGACATCAAGATTTGCGAGGACACGGATGGAGACGGCAAAGCGGACAAGTTCACGATCTTTGCCGATGGTTTGAACCTCGCAACTGCGCTGGTGTTCGTTAATGGCGGCATCATCGTTTCCGAAGCGCGCCACATGCTTTTTCTGAAAGACACCGATGGCGACGACAAGGCTGATGTCCGCGAGGCGATTCTGCCCGGCTGGGGCACAGGCGACACTCACGCGATGCAGAGCAACCTTGCCCGCGGCTTTGATAACTGGCTCTACGGAACAGTGGGCTACTCAAATTTTCGTGGCAACGTCGGCGGCAAGGATCTGCAATTTGGCCAGGGCGTTTTCCGTTTCAAAGGGGATGGGTCCGCGCTGCAATTTCTTCATCAGTTCAACAACAACACATGGGGCTTCGGTCAAAATGCTTATGGCGATGTTTTCGGTTCGACGGCCAATGGGAACCCCACCTTTTACGGGTATCTTCCCGCATACATCCTCAATCCGACCCAGCCCGGCTTCGGCCGCCGTGGCGGCAATGGATTTCGGCCCGGCTATCGGCTCGATTCAAATAGCACGGCCGATGGCGAAACCGCCAATGTTCGCCGACTGCCCTCCGCGAAATCGATGGCTCCGGGCCTGCGTATGCATCCCAACACGCCGAATGTCCGCATGGTCGATAATTTCGGAGGCTATACAGCCGCAGCGGGACATGCGTTCATGGTTAGTGATGCGCTACCACCGCGTTTGCTCGGGAAAGCGCTGGTAGATGAGCCGACCGCAAAACTGATCGGCATCATGGATATCGAGCGTGATGGCGGTGGCTACAAAGCGCTGGATGGATTTAATTTTCTCGCCAGCAGCGACGAATGGATGTCCCCGATTTTCTCGGATGTTGGTCCGGACGGCGCGATCTGGGTAATTGATTTCTACAGCTTCATCATCCAGCACAATCCGACCCCGAGCGTTCAGTCCGCTGGCATCCAGGCCATAACCGGCAAGGGCGGCGCCTACCAAACCGAGAATGATTTGCGCGACCAAACGCATGGCCGGATTTACCGCGCCATATGGAAGGATGCACCGAGCAGTTCGATCAAATCGCTCGCGAAAGCGAACGGGTCCGAAATCGTTGCAGCACTCGACAGCCGGAATCAGTTTTGGAGCCTGACCGCGCAACGCCTGATCGTGGACAAAAAGATCAAGGACGTAGGTCCGGCGCTCAGGAAGCGTGTGACCTCCGGCGCTGGTGGAACCGGCGCGCTTCATGCGCTCTGGGCGCTTGAAGGCACGGGCGCTCTCGACAAGGATACTCATCAAAAGGCGTTGCTCGACAAAGACCCCGCCCTGCGCCGCAACGCGATCCGCGCACTGCCCACCAACGAAGTTGGCCGTCAACTGTTCTTCAGCAGCCCAGTCATTCAGGATACGGACCTTCTCACGCGCGAAGTTGCATTTGTGAAGCTCGCCCAGTTTCGCACTATTCCCGAAATCCAAACGGTCGTGGCGCAGCTCCCACGCGTCCCTGCCAACACCAACGACGCATTTTTGAATGACGCGCTCACTTTGCTCGGTCGCATCCACAAAGTCTCAGGCGTTGGCGTGAACGAGGTAAAAGTTACAGCAGGCGATCCCATGCGCGGCGAGGATTTGTTCTACAACAGCCCTATCGCCGCGTGCGCTTCCTGCCATACCGCGAAAGGCAAAGGGGGTGACGTTGGTCCAATTCTCGATGGCATCGCCGTCCGCGCGGACAAAGCATATATTGTTGAAAGTCTCATGGATCCGAACGCCAAACTCGCGAAAGGATTTGAGAATCTGACAATATCGCCAATGCCGCCCCTGGGAGTGCTGCTGAAGGAACAGGAACTTGCGGACATCCTGGCCTTTCTCGACACTCTGAGGACGCCACCGAAGGACGGAATAACCGTGCCCGCAAAGAAAGCCAGCCAATTCGAATAAAGCGGCTTAAACGTTAGGAACAAAACTCGCACAAATGACGTCACGCCACTCGCACTTAATTCTGTTTCGGTCAATCCGACGCGATGTTAAAAAACTGCTTGCCGCCCTCGTTTGGTCTGCAGTTTGGGGTCTGTTGATCACAAATGCTCGCGCCGCTGATGGCTCCAGCCTTGACTCCGAGGGATACATTCGTAATTGGGTCATGCTCGCTCCGATCCCTCTTCCGGAAGGGGAATCCGGCGGCGATGCGATCTTCAAGGAACAAATCAAAGGCGAAGCCGCCCTGCGACCCCAGGCCGGCGAAAACGTCAAAGTCGGCGGGAAGGAATTGACCTGGCGGAACATCACCGCCTCGACCAATTATTTCGACTTCAACGCAATCCTCAACCGCGTGAATGACCATGCGGCCGGCTACATGGTTGCCTACATTGAATGTGAAACGGAAAGGCCCGACGTGATCCTGGCCGTCGCAACTAATGACGAGGGACGCATCTACTTTAACGGCGTGGACATTTACGTCTTCAGTGAACCGCGGACTCTCATGCTCGATGCCGACAAGGGCAAGGTAACCCTGAAAAAGGGCATCAATGTCGTTGTTTTCAAAGTAATCAACGAACTAAATAGTTGGCAGGGAGCGATGCGCCTTCTGGATAAAGCAGGCGCTCCTCTAAAGATATCAAAATTAAACTCTCGCCAGGAGCCAGCCCTCCATCCACCATCAAATGAGCCTCTGTAAATCGATTCCTCACTTGCGGGTTGTCCTTCTCGCTCCCACGCTGCTGCTCGCGATGGTCTTAACTGCGAAGGCCGCAGAGGGGTCCGTAACGCTGAAGGACGCGTTTAAGGATCGCTTCCTAGTTGGTTGCGCGGTGAACCGGAGCATGGTCACCGGTGGCGCAGGTTTCCGCCGAAGCGCGGAGCAAAATGCGAAAGACATCGTGTTGCTCAAGGAACAATTCAACCAGATCTCGCCCGAGAATGATCTCAAGTGGCAGCTCATCCATCCACGCGAAGGCGCCGACGGTTATGAGTTCGGCCCGGCTGACGCCTTCGTGGCCTTCGGCCTGAGTAACAAAATGTATCTTGTTGGTCACACCCTGGTGTGGCATAGCCAGACACCGAACTGGGTGTTTGCGGGGACGAATCCTCCTCCAGCGAACGCCCCGGCAAACACCAACGCCCCTGCGACAAACCAAATCGGCGCTGGACGGTTCGGCGGCTTTGGCCGATACAACGGTCCACGCGCCTCCCGCGAGGAATTGCTCCACCGCATGCGCGAACATATTTACGCGGTCGTCGGCCGCTACAAAGGCAAAGTGAAATGTTGGGACGTAATCAATGAAGCCGTTGCCGATGGCCCCAGCACAAATATTCTCCGAAACTCGCTCTGGCTCGACATCATCGGACCGGACTTCATCGCGAAGGCGTTTCAGTACGCACACGAGGCCGATCCTGACGCGATTCTTCGCTACAACGATTATGGGCTGGAGAATCCCGCCAAACGCAAAAAACTCGTTGCTCTCATCAAGTCGCTTCAGGAACAGAATGTCCCAGTCCACGCCATCGGTTCGCAAGCGCATGTCAATGTCTCAGTGACCTTCGATTCAATGGACCAGGCGCTGACGGAACTGTCCACCCTCGGCCTGCCCATTCACATCACTGAACTTGATGTGAACAGCGCCGTCGGCGGCCAGCGCAATTTCGCCGCGGACATCACCAACAACGCGGACAGCACTCAGGGCGGCCTCGTGGGCGACGCCGGCAAAAAACTCGCCGATGGTTACGCCGGAATTTTTCGCGCATTCCTGCGGCATCGTGATTCAGTAAAGCTCGTTACGTTTTGGGGCGTTGACGACGCGGTCTCGTGGCGCGCCCGGGGCAAACCGCTCTTGTTCGATGGCGAATGCAAACCCAAACCCGCCTTTGATGTCGTCATCGCCGAGGCGAAGAAGTCGGCGGCGCCCAAATGAACACTCGACCGCCTCGATTATGAGTCGTTTATCTCGTGCTTTTAACGGGGGGGGGTTAGCTGGAGGTCGATCTTCGGACTGCGAAGGGCTATGGCTCCCGCGGAAAACCTGGAACCTCTGCCTTATTCAACAGACTAGAAAGCGGCGGAAATCCTCAAAACATACATCGAAACGCTCTTCGGCTGCAAAGTCGCGGCTGGCGAAACCTGGCGAAACAACCATAAGAAAAAAGATGTTTTACGCGCTTCGAAGAGGATCCAAGCACCAGTCCCGAAGTTTTGGAGGAAAGTTATCCACTTCGCGATCGCGCGGCTGGGTCTTTTGCTGTCGAAGCGGGCTTTGAGCGATGGTCACGGTATCGTCATTCACTATAATCTGCGTAAGGATCGGCTTGCTTCTCTGAGATGAAATAAAGATCATCAAACTCACGCTTTCCTCAAGTTCTTCATCGCGTGGAGGTCTTGCTTTTCATTTGCGGTGCATCTATTTAGGCTGGCAGGAGCCATTGTTTGACTGATGAAAAGCGAGACGAAATCGAGCGCGATGACGCTGCTCAAAGAGTTGATCGCGATCCCGAGCGTTAATTCCGCCTTTATACCGGCAGGAGACCCGCGGGCGGGAGAGGCCCGGGTCGCGGAGTTCCTCGCCGCCACGGCCGCATCGGCAGCGCTCCCGGTGGAATTTCAAGAGGTCTTTCCGGGACGGAACAACTTGCTGGTCCGGCTGATTCCATCCGGAAAAATCCGGCGGCGGGTGATGCTGGCTCCGCACATGGATACAATCGGCTGTGTGGATATGCCGGAGAGTTGCTTCAGGCCGGCGGTCAAAAATGGCCGGTTACATGGACGCGGCGCATGCGACACCAAGGGCAGTATCGCGGCCATGTTTACGGCCGTGCTGACCATGGCGCGGCAGCAACGGCGTCCGCAAGAAACAGAAATCCTTTTCCTGGGTCTGGTGGACGAGGAGAACGCGCAAGAAGGGTCGCATGCTTTCGCGCGGTCGGGGTTTAAGGCCGATCTGGCCATTGTGGGAGAACCAACGCAATTGCGCGTAATCACGGCGCATAAAGGAGATTTGTGGCTGAAATTAATCACTCGCGGGAAAGCGGCGCATGGAGCGAGGCCGGAACTCGGCGAGAACGCGGTGCATAGCGCGGCGCGGATTGTTGATTTGATAGAAAGCAAATATGCGCGGGAACTCCGGCGGCGAAAGCATTCGGTGCTCGGCTCACCAACGATTAACGTGGGGGCGATGCACGGCGGCACGCAGCCCAACATTGTGCCGGATGCCTGCGAGATACTGCTGGACCGGCGCACTATCCCTGGTGAGAAGGATGAAGCGGTGCGGCGCGAGATCATGAGTCTAATTCGCGGCGAGGGCTTTCGGGTTGAGATGGAGAACGGCAAACCGAATGTTTGTCTGCCAATGGAAACGGAAGTGAATCTGCCATTGGTGAAACAATTTATGGGTGTGACTAAACAACGCGCGCCCGCCGGGGTGGATTTTTTTTGCGACGCGTCCGTGCTCTCGGAGGGCGGGATTCCGAGTGTGGTTTTCGGGCCGGGAGATATTGCACAGGCGCATACCGCGGACGAATGGATTTCGCTGAAGTCTCTTGAGGAGGCAACAGCGTTACTGGTGCGATTCCTTGGCTCCTTGCCGTGATGCGCGTGGGTTTCCTTACACACGAACCGTTTTTTCCGCCCAGCGGCGGGGGCTCGGCGGAGGCCATCTATCTGGTGGAGGAAATGGTCGGGCGCGGACATGAGGTGCATCTATTCTGCCCGAGGATGCAGGAAGATGTGCCGGCGAAATTCCGGATTCAGGTGCACGAGTTTACTTCATTTGAAATGGGCCGGTACACCGCGCTGCGGAATTTCAAATATCTGTTGTACCCATTGTTGCTTCAAACGATGGTGGAACGCGAACATGCCCGGACGCCGTTCGATTTGATTTTGTCGCAACATGCGATCTCAGCGGTAGCGGCAGGACGGTTGAAGCAGAAGCTGGGAATTCCGGTGGTGCTGAATTTTCTGGATTATCTCACAGGGTTTATGGAGACATGGCCGCGCTATCTTGCGCCGCGATCGATGCTCTCGATTCTGAAACGATTCGAACTATCGATGCCCAGGCGTTATCAAGTCGATGGTGTCATGACTGTCTCTGACACGTTGGCAGATTATTTCGCGAGCTCAGGCTACCCTTCCGAAAGAATCGTCCCGATCTATTATGGCTATGACGCGAGTCTATTTCCGTTTCGAGGGAAAAAGAGTGATCACAGCCCGGAAGCGCCAGTTATCGTGATGCATGGGTCATTGGATCATCATCATTTGCGCGGAATCGCCTTGCGCGCCCTGGAGGTGGTGTGCGCGTCAATGCCATCAGCGACCTTTCGGTTTGTGGGGCACGAAACAGATACATTAAGATCGTTTCGGAAGGCGGCGGAAGCCAAAGTTCCGGGCGTGAGGATCGAAAGCACTGGTTTTGTGCCATATAAAGAGGTCGGAACATGGCTGTCGGAGGCTGATCTGGGGATCGTGCCCTACGAGGAATCGACCGGGACCCATTGTGCTTTTGTGGCGAAAATTGTGGAGTATCTAGGCATAGGCTTGCCGGTGGTTAGCACTCGATTAAAAAGCGTTTCCAGATACTTTGCCCAAGAGCCAATGATAACGTTTACCGATTTCGATGGAGAGCAGTTTGGCCGTGCTATTTTGGAACGGCTGAAGGAGCCGGTGGATCTGAGCTTGGCCCAAACGGCCAGCCAAAAGGCAGCCAACGAATTGGATTGGCGAAGGATCAGTAGCAAAGCGGTTGATTTTGTTGAGCGGATTGGCCTGCGGGGAGGATCAAGGTGACTCAATATTTCTGTTTGCCGAGAGCGTTAGTGGGTTCGCCATGAGCATAGAAGGAAAATCAACATTTTTTCGCCAAAGTGGATGGCTTATAGTTGCCAATACGCTGGCGGGGTTATTCATGGTGGGGGTGCATCCATTTGCTTCCAAATTGTTGCCTCCGGGGGAATATGGATTGTTCGTGGCATTCTTGAGGCTGTTCACGGTGCTGGCGATCCCGGCAGCCGGACTCCAGATCGTCTTCGCGCAACGGACGGCCGCCGCCGTCACCCCGCAAAAACAGGCTGATCTTTGGGCCGGCTGCCGCCGGGTAGCGGAGGCACTGGTGATACTGTGGCTGGGGATCGCGCTGGTGTTTGGGATTTTTCAGAAACCGATCGTGGAGCGGTTTAATATTAGCAATCCAGTGGCGCTCTGGGTGACGTTGATTTTAGTTCTGGCGGCATTGCTGCTGCCGTTGTTACAAGGCATTTTGCAAGGGCAAGAGAGTTTCCTCTGGCTGGGTGCATCGATGGTCGCGCATGGGTTTGGGCGTTGCGCTTTCGTGATCCTGTTTCTGGTGATGTTTCATGGGTATTCGACCGGCGCGATCTCCGGCACATTGTGTGGAGTGTTCGCGGCGCTGGCGGTGGCGCTGGTTGGGTTGGGCGGCCTCGGTCAAGGATCGACCGGCAATTTCAAATGGAGAGATTGGCTGAAGCAATTGGTGCCGCTCACGCTGGGCACCGGATCAGTGCTCTTTCTGCTCAACGTGGATGTGATTGCCGTGCAATCAAATTTTCCAAAAGAAGTGACAGCTTTTTATTCGGCTGGGGCGATGGTTGGGGTGGGGCTGGTCACATTCACAACTCCGATCGCGGCAGTGATGTTTCCAAAGCTGGTCCGGAGCATCGCGCAGCAGAAGGCATCCAATGCGCTGACGCTGGCATTGATGGGCACGGCAGTGATGGGCTGCGCCGCGGCTCTGATCTTCACCTTCTGGCCAACGCTGCCGTTGCGGATCATGTATTTCAGAAACCCTGAATATCTGAACTCTTCGGTGCTGGTGCCGTGGTTTATGTGGTGCCTTTTGCCGGTCACTTTAGCCAATGTGCTCGTTTCGAACCTTTTAGCGCGGGAACAATTCGCGGTGGTGCCATGGCTGGTCACAATCAGTGCGTTGTACGGAGTCGTAATATTTAATGTCGCGGCCAAAGAGGGAAAGGCCGGTGATCCGTTCCGAGGTTTCCAGCACATCATCCAAACGTTAGGGTTGTTCAGCACGATCGTGCTAAGCACCGCGGCTTGGTTTAATTACCGCCTTGCGAGAAGCCAACTTGTTTCCAGCAGAGGAGCACAGAGTTGAAAGGAGGGAACGAGTTGTTCCATAACGTAGTTCGCATAGCTCAAGGGTTGGGATGGCTTGATCTATCGGAAAGACGGTCTGATTTATGCTGTAACTTTTGTGGGAGTGTACCCGTCAATCGATGAGAACCAAACAGGGCCAATGAGAGAAAATAAATAATCTGTGGGATGGTACGATTTGTTAGGGTCGACACGGAGAAGCGAGCCTGGGTGGAGCGGATGCACAGCTGCTTCGGATCTGTTCCGCCTGATAACGGGATGCTTGTTCTGTCTGATTCTGAAATGGATTCAGCGCGGCAAGCTCGTTTGTTGGTTTTCCTGCGTGGTGGTTCTTTTGGCTTTCTCGTGGCAAAGTCGAGCTCGGCCCGCTGGGGATATCAATGTGCCTTCCGAGGCGCCAATCGAAGGATACGCTTTCGTGGATGCTCTTGGGGACCTCCGTTTCGATAATCCGGTTTGCCTGGCCACCCCCCCGGGAGAGACCAATTGCCTCTTTGTTGTCGAAAGAGCCGGAAGAATCTATGCGATCACGAATCTAGCCCAGCCGGAGAAGACGCTTTTTCTGGACGTGAGCCTCAGCACGCTCTTTGATCCGGCTGGGATGGAAGAAGGAATGTTAGGGATGGTCTTCCACCCTGAATTTCGGGTCAATCACCAGTTCTTCACCTTTCGTTGCACCTATGTCCCCACTCCGTCTGAAAATCCCGGTTTCTTTGACCGACTCTCTCGCTTTACAACCTCCAAAGATAACCCTTTCCAAGTCGATGCCGCCTCTGAAGAAATCGTCATGGACCAAAAGGATTACGCTATCTTCAGCCATAACGCGGGTGATCTTCATTTCGGCCCAGACGGGTTTCTGTATTTGTCGATGGGGGACTCCTCTCCTCCCCTCGAGGATCTGATCCGAACGCGGCAGCCTATTGATAAGCAGCTTTTCGGAACGATTCTTCGTATCGACGTAGATAAGCGGCCAGATAGCTTGCCTCCAAATAATCACCCGAGCATCACCTCCCGCTATCTCATTCCAGCGGATAATCCTTTCATCGGTGCGACCACGTACCAAGGCTACACCGTGAACCCGTCTGAGGTTAGAACCGAAATCTTCGCTCTCGGTCTGCGCAACCCGTGGCGATTTTGCTTCGATCCTATTACCGGTAAAATTCTTTGCGGGGACGTTGGAGAATCGTCATACGAAGAGGTTAACCTGATCGAGAAAGGGGGAAATTACGGCTGGCCCTATCGAGAAGGCTTTGGAAACACCGATTGGTTTTCCCCGCTCCCGCCACAGGTTTCGTCGACCGATCCGGTCATTGCTTATCCACACGGGGCCAGTCCAGTCAGCGGCAACGCAATCATTGGCGGGCTGGTCTATACTGGCTCCGCGTTTCCGCGGTTAAATGGCGCTTACATCTTCGCGGATAACGTTAGTTCTCATGTGTGGGCTCTTCACCGGCAGGATTTTGGCGTTACCAACCAATTCGAGTGGTTCACAGGAGAGCCGAGCATCGCGAGCTTCGGGTATGACCCCCGCGACGATGGTGTCTTAGTGGCCAACTTCCTGACCGGTCGAATCCGAAAACTTGTTTATCAAGATCCTTCACAGAGCACTTTCCCGAAACTTCTTTCACAAACCGGCCTTTTTACGGACACCCAAACGTTAATCCCGGCCCCTGGGGTCGTGCCCTACTCCATCAATCTGCCCTTCTGGTCGGATCACGCGGATAAACAGAGATGGTTCAAATTACCGGAGGGCACCTCCACGATTCGCTTCGCGGAGAGCAACAACTGGACTTTCCCAACCGGCACGATTTGGATCAAACATTTCGAGATCAACCAAACCCGAAATGACCCCCGTACTGCACAAAGGCTTGAGACTCGGCTCCTCGTGAAAACCGCGACCTCCGTTTATGGGGTTACTTACAAATGGAATGCCGCCGGAACCGAAGCGGAACTGCTTCCACAAGCCTCCCTGGAAGAATCCTTTCCGGTGATGGAACAAAATGGACTAATGCGAACTCAGGTGTGGCATTATCCAAGCCGGCCCGAATGCATGCGCTGTCACACGGAGCAAGCCGGGTTTGCCCTCGGCTTCACCACCCCTCAGCTTAATCGGCCCCGCAGCGAAGACCCGGCCGAAAATCAGATCGACTTCTTCAGCAGGAGAGGTTATTTGACCCAAGCCCCGGCCAAGGGCACCGAACTGCCTTTACTCGCCGCTCCAGCCGATTGGACCTTTTCACCCGAATTTCGAGTGCGTTCCTACTTTGAAGCAAACTGTTCCCAATGCCATCGCCCTGGGACCGGAATCGATACAACTCGCTGGGATGCTCGGTTTCATACGGAGATGACGAACAAACATCTCTTCGATCGCCCTTTAATTGTTCCAAATTCACCGGATTTATCGGGTTTATTTCTGCGCCTGCAACTCCCGATCGAGAACTTTCAGATGCCCCCGATCGCAACCTCAGAGACAAACAGTGCGGCGCTCGATCTAATCGCGGATTGGATCACCACCTTCCCGCAAAAGCCCTGGAGCGAGATTGAAATTGGATCGCCTCTGGGAAAAGGCAATGCAACGGTAAAGGGCTTGTCGATGGGAGTTGCCGGATACGGTACGGTGCCCGGGGAGAACGGCGAAAGTGGTCACTCCATCTTTCGTACCACCGGTCCATCCGCCCAACTCATTGGTACCCTCGCGGTCCATCGCTTTTCAGATCCCTCGGCTCATGGCGGAATTCTTTTGAGCTCAGGAGACCTGAACAGTGGTAATAACTTTTTCGGCGGTATAACCTCGACTAACCTTTTCACTCGGACGGGAGTTGGGAATGTCGTGGCGGAGAAAACCTTTCTTCCATCAATGGATGGCGAGCCGATCGTCGTTCGGGTTGTTCGGGAAGGAAATAAAGCGACGCTTTGGACCAAAGTGAATCAGCATTGGGCATTAGTGGATAGCCTCCAGTTTGAAGCCCCTAATGATGTTTCCACAATTGGATTCGCGGTTACGGCTCCGGGCGGAAAGGGCGAAAACTACGCAGTTTTCGATGATGTTTCCTATCTTTCCGCTTCTTTACGCTTCCTTCAAGGAGGAACCAATCTGGTTTTTCCCCAGCTCGTAAGGCTCGCATGCGACTTCACGCGTGAAAACTACGATCTCGCTAAAGTCGAATTCTATGCGAATGACCTGTTGATCCAGGATACCTCAATTGCACCGTTCACTCTCACGTGGGCCCCGCCGCGTCTTGGTCAGTACAAGGTATTTGCGAGGCTAATTGGCGCGGACGGATCGTCGCTCGATACTCCAGCCATTACTTTCGTGGAAGGTCCACCCATTTCCGGCGCGTGGTTTGAGAGCACCGACAAAACCTCCTTCGGTTTCTGGGAGGATTCTTTCGGCAAGGTAGCTTATAAAGCGCCAGCCTTTGAGAAGAATACCAACGGCATCACTATCGGCGTCGCCGGAGCGTTGACCTCAGTGCCATTTGGCGAGATGAACCTTTCCGCCCTAAGCGTGCCTCAAAGCAAAACCCGTTCCGGCGTGGTGTGGAGTGACTCGAACATCGATGCCACGATCGATTTTGCCGATGAACAGCTCCACCGTGTTTCATTTTATATAGCCGATCTGGCCCGATCTTCACAACCACAAACCCTGGTCATTCGCGATCGCTTCTCTCAAGAAATTCTGTTCCAGGGAGAGCCTGATACGTTTAACACTGGGAAGTATTTAACTTTTCTCGTTCGCGGGAGCATTGAAGCCGAGTTTCAGAGCGTCACAAAAGCTGTTCTTAGCGGCATCTTTGTTGATCCGTCACCAATCCCATCTCCGATCGTTGAGTGGGAACGTTCGCCCGATTCTTTATATTTATCCTCCCCATCGATGCTAACGCCTTCCTTTCAACAAGGGGCATCTATCCAAAAAGTGGATTTTTTCGTGGACGGCGCGCTGTTAGAGAGTCAAAGCTCACCTCCTTTCAATCTCGCGGTGGCGAAACTCACGCCGAGAACTCACACTCTTGTCGCGGTTGCCCATGATATTTACGGGCAAACCGCCATTTCACCTGAAAAGCATTTTACGATCGTTCTGCCCCCTGCTGCTGCGAAATTCCTTGGAATTGACTGGCTCACGAAGGGAGATTGGAAAGGAAAATATGGTGGTGAGGGTTACATCGTAGTGGGTGGCGGAACAAATCTTCCACAAAATATAAGGATTGAGCCCTCAGGCCAAAACATTTCAGAATGGCCCGCTGATAACAACTCCAATGCTTTACTGGACCCTGGCAGTGATCTCCGCCTTGGCTCGCAATGGGTCGGAGCGTGGGGGTTCGCAGTCGATTTAGGTTTTGAGGACGGGAGCAATCACCTGCTTTCTTTGTATTTCTATGACGGACCAATCTCAGTTAAGGCTGAAAGGATCCAGTTGCTGGACGCAGTCACGGGTGCGGTGCTGAATGAACAATTAGTGCAGGATATGGAAAACGGACATTACTACTCATGGCTGGTGCAGGGAGCAGTGCGGCTTAACCTCACCACTGAAATCGGAGCGTCTGTGATCAATGGCCTTTTCGTCGATAAACCTGTAAGCGGACCGCCGCAGGTTACGATCGGGGTGCCGGCTAACGGTTCAGAAATGGACCTCCCGCCCTTGAGTCCGGCTCAACTCCAGTTCCCTGATCCAGGCGCTCAGATCCAGAAGGTCGGAATCTACCTGGACAATGTGCTAATCAATGAAGAACTTGGAACCAGTTCCAGTTTGGCTCTTTCCGGTATTACCGCAGGCGAACATTGGCTCAGTGCATTTGCCGAAGATAAGGATGGCATAAGAGGAATGAGCGCGCCGGTTCTGATTAAGGGGCGCCTGCCATCCAACTCCGCCCAGTTTGCTGCTATTGACCTGATTCACCACGGCGATTGGATCGGGCATTATGGAAAGGAAGCCTATCTCCTGGCACAAGGCCCAAAGAGCGAGGCGAGCTTTTTCCAGGTCAACATCTCTCCGGATAGTACGGCGCTATTTGATCCTTATCCGACGGATCCTTCAGCACTGCAGGGTTTGACAAGCCAAAGAATCGCCGCTGCGTGGTACACGCAAGGCCGCCTCAACCTCAGCTTTTCTTTCAGAGATGGATATACTCACGCGCTGTCTCTCTACTTTCTGGATTACAAATCAGGGGCCACGACCATGAACATCGCCCTCCGAGATCCCGCGACTGGAGTGCTGCTGGATCAACGCTCCCTATCAGCTTTCCAAGATGGGGAATATTTTACCTGGGACCTCCGCGGAAACATTAATTTCGAATTGGAGGGTTTGCCCTATCCGACGGTGAGCGGTATTTTTGCCGACCAGCAAATGACTTTCCCCAGGTGGATCAATCTGTTCTTCTCTGCGGATGAACTTAACCGTGAACCAGAAAACGGGGCAGCTTTGGCTGATCCTGATGGAGATGGCATTTCAAATATTAGCGAATATGTCCTTGGAACCAACCCGCGATCCCCGAACCGAATCTGGAGTTCTTTCCAGGAGGGCATCCAGGGCGATCTCCTCTTTTTGATTCGTTTGAATCGCTCGGCCGTAGATGTGGAACCAAGCATAGCTTTTTCCAGGGATCTGACCACCTGGGGGCCTGCTAACGATTTTGGAGTTTCCAGCCACACCGAAGACACACCTGGGTTCAATCTGATGTTTTTTACGTTGCCCAGGAATTCTGCCAGCTCACAATTATTTCTGCGACTGAAGGTGAAACCAACCGCTCCCGCCATTCCTTGAACTACTCTGCGGGTCATTAAAACATTGGAAAAAGTTAGACTTCGGGCAATCGTTGCAGCGCGGTGATTTATCTTGGGTTGACCGATTGCATTGCTCGCACTGAAAAGAGGCGCTCCTTTTCAGGGACGAAGCATTTACCCGCCCATTCCTGCTTTGCCTTCAGACATCCGTTTATGTCTAATTATGGCTGAAAAAGTCATTCGCATAAAAGCCTGGAAACGCGTGGCAAGCATTCCGCTGGCATGGATGGCATTTTCATTACGGCTATTTAATCGCCTCGCCCCAACTCAACCGGATCATCTTGTGATCCTGGAACCGGTGGGGCTTGGTGATGTGATCACGTCCGAACCTTTGATCCGAGAGAGTGCCGCCCAGAAACTGGAAGTCATGGTTTTATCTCGCGGTCCCTGGAGAGCGCTCATCCCCGAAGGTGAGCATCTCTCCTTCTGTGAGGTTTGTCTTCCCTGGGCCAGCCACAGCGGCAAGTACCGCCTTGGCATGTATTTGCGAAAAAGTTTTTGGAAACCATTGTTGCTGGCGCGGAGGTTTGCGCGAGGCGCCATCGGAATCGATCCAAGAGGAGACATTCGAAGCGTTGTCTTGCTCTACCTCATAGGATGCAAACGCGTGCTCAGCCTCTCGAATTATCTAGGCTCGACTTCGCGAATTCCTTCGTTCATCGCGGAGACAATCCCCTTCGAGAACATTCCCCGCTGGCGATTAAATCTGAGGTTTTTGGATCGTTTAGCTCCTCAATCGCCACTCGAGCAGGGGAGGCCACCGATTCTGCCTCATCTGATGCAGAAGGGAAAACCTGCCAACCGGGTGGCTTTCGTACCCATCGCGCCATGGCGGGGTAAATGGTGGAGTGGTGAAAATTGGATCGAGCTGGCGGAGTTGTTTCTGGCTCGGGGAATGGAAGTAGTTGCGTTATGCGGACCCGGCCAAGCGCCTGCCACTCAGGCTGAATTGAGCGGCAAAGTGCAAGTTATCGAGTGTGACTCGGTCGAGAATTGGGCCGAACAATTAAATCAGTGCAGTCTTGTCATTTCGGTTGATTCAGGCCCAATGCATCTGGCCGATGCGTTACAAATCCCGCTGATCGCTCTTTTCGGCCAGGGGTACCTTCCTCTCTGGCAGCCGAGTGGCAAAACCAGCGTGGTGCTTACCCATCAACATGAAGTCGCCGATTTTGCGCCATGCCACCAAATCGAGGAAAATACCCCGAGCGGTCGGGAATTGATGGACCGCATCACTGTTCAAGAAGTTATGGCGGTGGCGAAGAAACTGCTTACCAATCACCCGCCCAAACTGCTCTAACCTCCGGGCTCCCGCATTTTGAAAAATGCATACGCCAACAACGCGAGGATGATACAGCCCAAGACAATCCCCACCACCAGGAAGATCATATTGGTCTTGTTCGTTTTTTTCGCAAATGGCGAGTTCTTGTCGAATTTTACACCGGTCCCTTGTTCGAACTCGTTGAGCTTCACTCCACGCGGAATGACCCGCGTCTGCTGATCCATTTGTTTTTTGGCTGCCTGCGCCTGCGCCTGAGCGCCATCAGCCTCCAGCCGAAGCTCGATCTGGCCCAGCCGCAGAATCTGCCCAGGCTTGAGCGTCTGTTCAGTGACTTTTTCGCCATTGATGAAAGTGCCATTGGTCGAGTTAAGATCCTTAACAACAATGTCACTTCCCTTCAGGAGGACCTCGCAGTGATGGCTGGAAACGGATTGTTCGGCGATTTGAAAAGCATTATCGTCGAGCCGACCGATCGTGGTTTTATCCACTTTCAGTTCGTAACTCCGCCCCGTCAGTCCCTCACTTAACACCACAAGTTTGGCCATAATCCTGCTGGATAAGTCCATTATTCCGACATGTGCTTGCAAGTCAACGGTTTTGTAGAAAACCTGCAATAAATAACACTCGCCGCCATCCCCTCACTTCGTTTTTGCCAAGACCACCACCCCGTCGGCCAACACCAGCTCGAGCTTCCGCAGACTCGCGCCGACGCACGGTCCCGCAATACATAGACCACTCAGCGGCTCATACGTTGCTCCATGTGTTTGACAAACCAAATGAGTCCCTTCACCGTCAAAAAACTCACCATCCCCGTAATCCAGCGTTATCGCGATGTGGCGGCAGACGTTTTCATATCCCACAACCTCGCCCTGATAATACACGAGAAAGCCCTGCCGCTGAATGCCGTCTTCGCGAAAGGTAAATTTTATCGTTCCCCTCCGCTTCAAATCTTCAAGACGTGCCAGAATCAAACCGGTCACGGCCTGGGGGTGTTTACATCCAGGTGAACTCACTGATATCCAAATGCCAATCGCTGCCATCCGTCACGCGAACAGCGCTTTTTTCTTGTTTGTAAACGATGTTATCGAGGTTGACGTAGGTTGGTAAAATATTGACCAGCAAATCTCCTGAAACCAGCGAGATAATCCGCGTGCGAACCTCCGGGCGTTTCACGTAGGCAAACTTCACCGGGTCCACGGTATAAACGTGCCCGTTTACCCGGGCCACTCCCGCCTCGTAGCTCTCCACCGTCCCAACAAAATGGCGATGATGATCTTTTTCAAAATGACGGCGATGAATCACGTGAATTTTTTCACCTTGCTGCAAAATCATTCTGTCCATTCTGATGCAGCCCCGGCGAAAACCAAGTGAAATCTTTCTTTCCCCTCCTCAGAAGAGCAGGATAGAGTGGGCCATTCCCAAGCAGGGCTGCAGGATGATGCGATCTCTCGCTTTGCCAGCAATACTAGCTTTGAACCTGATGGTGGCGCGTGCCATGGCACAGGAGCCATATAACGTGCCGGACGGCATTATTTTGCCGCAACGAGTTGAGGCAAACAGCCTATATATCGGGCAGCGGGTCGAAATTCTGTTTCCCGCCAGACCAAATGTCTATTTTCGTTTGCAGTACGCCGACTGCTCTGCCCCGTTGGATTGGCAATATCTTCAGGACCTGCCAATCTCAACGGGCATGTTCGTGGATGACGAGGGGGTTCCAGGCCGGATGTATCGCAGCCGCGGGGTGACCGGTCAGACCACGACCTTAAAAGTAATGATCACCCCCGGCTTGCCGTCAAATGATACCGTTTCTGTCTTCACGCCCTTTTATCCCACGTGGCAATACATTCTGGAGCGCCGTACCGTTCCAGAAGGTAATTCATTGCGCCCTACCCCCGAAAACTGGGCTAGTGTTGCGTCATCACACACGAATTCGCATTTCTTCGTCGAACGAATCCCCGGGCAGGAATACAGAATAAGAGCGAAACCCCCAGTTGACCGCGAAGATTACGAGGCGATTCTTGTTGCCGGACAGTCGAACGCCCTATTGAGTGACAATCTGTACTCGCCAGATCGCGTCGGTCCGGTGGTCTATTTATCAGATTACGCAGAGCACTATTGTGAGTTTCTTCACCCGGCAAGATTCGGCGGGCTGCGCGGACCCTTTGTATTCTCTTTCTCAGTTGGGGCGGCGACCGAACTGAGCGATTTAAGCACAAGAAAGTACCTCCTTGTGCCCGTCGCGGTGGGGGGGACCTCGATGAAACAGTGGATGCCCACAAGCAACCGTTTTGACAGAGACACCTTATTCGGAAGAGCAAATTACCGCCGGGTTTTAGGATCTCCCGCAGGGTTGAAGGCAATTTGGTATTACGGCCACGAATCGAGTGTAACTCCGCTGGCGGATTATATCCAAAACTGGCGAACGCTTATGGCTGAATTCCGAAAAGAAACAGGTCGAATTCCGATAATTTTTGCTCAATTAGCCAAGAATGGAAAAGCCGAAGCCCACGAACTAGCTCGTCTGGCGGCGGAAAGACAGCGTCTCACAGAATCTGGCCAAGCCGCCGCTATCATCGATTCACATATGGTAGTTACATTTGATTTGCCTCTCGCGGACGGTCTTCACTTGGCAGCCGAGGGGCAACGAATCCTCGGGCACCGATTCGCATTGGCCACCCGTCAGCATATTTATCACGAGGATGTGAACGGCACCGGTCCTCGATTGCTTAGCATCCGGCGCAATCCAGCAAGACCCAAAATCATCACACTATCCTTTGACCGATCAATTAATTCTCCAACGAATCAGTACGACAACCAATTCCGGATCACCGCTGGGGTTACACAGTTACCGATCGCCCAAATTTCCCGCGGCTCGGATTCCACCCAGATCCATATTGAACTTGGATCCGCTCCACCAGCCCGTCCCGTCGTGGAATATGGCTACCCATCTTCGGCCGGAAACGATCTGTTCCTGACAAATGTGATCAGAGATTTGGATGGGCTTCCCGCTCCCGTTTTTGGGCCGCTGCTGGTTAACGAATGATCTTTCATCCAATCGCAGAGGGTCTTTCGCCAAGATGGCCGGTTGAAAATATACTCTCCGGGATTATGCTCTGCGCGAAATGCAGTTTACTGCTCGGAAACATCGGCAGCCGCCCGGGGTGATCATCATATCCTTGATCGATATTCTGATCGTGCTCCTGATTTTTCTGATGGTAACAACGACTTTCAAACAGCACCCGGCAGTGAAGCTGGCCCTCCCTGAGTCAAAACAGCCACGGCAAGGAAGCACCGATCAAAAAACAAGTGTGGTGGTTAGTGTGGCTAAAACGGAACCTTATTTTTATGTCGAGCAGCGTCCCGTGACAATGACCAAGCTCCAGGATGAACTGGTCAAGCGAGCCGCCCAGAACCCTAAGCTCCAACTCACCATTCGCGCAGACACTGATGCGCCCTTCGGGCAGATCATCAAAGTCATGGATGCGGCGAAGGCCGCCAAAATCTCTGATGTGAGCGCCTTCACCAAAAAAGCCGAACGCTAGAAACTCATCGGCGAAGCCGCCGTGTGAGCCATCGCTCCGCCGGGAAGACGAGAAAGAATAATACTCCCGCGCTCGCCCATGCCGCCCCTGGAAAGCGCTTTGTCCTGGTTCTGGTTTCAGATTTAGGGGCAGCACCGTAGGCGAATCGAGGCACTTGATGTGCTGACGCGGGGGCATTTTCAGGAGCCTTTTCCTCGCTCTTTTCCCATTTAGCGACTGCACTTCGGCATTGTTTTTCCGGGTCCCAAACCGCGTGAGCGGCTGGCTCAGGCCGGACTCCACACTCGCAAGCAAATACCTGAGTCAGCTCCGCTCCATAAAAAAGAATCTGCGAGGAATAATAGACCCAGAGCAGGACCACAATCAGAGAGCCCGCTGCGGCGTAAGTAGAGACCAATGCGCTTTTCCCAATGTACATTCCCAGCAGGTACTTCCCCATGGTGAAGAGAAACGCGGTAATGAAGGCTCCCACCCACACATCCTGCCAGGCGACCTTCACATCGGGGAGGTATTTGAACATCATTCCAAACAGGAGCGCAGTGGCTCCGAAAGAGAGCGCGTTGTTTAGCATCTGCAATAACCATTCCCAATTGCCGCCACTGCCTCCGAGATATTTCCCCAGAGCGGCCATGGCCGCAGTGAGGACGAGCGAAACCAGGAGCAGAAAGCCAATCCCGAGAACCATACCGAAGGAAAGCAAGCGATGGCGGATAAACCCTTTGAGTCCCTGTCCCGGCTTTTGTTTTACCTCCCAGATCCGATTCAGCGCGTTCTGGAGTTGCACAAATACTCCGGCTGCACCCACGATGAGCATAACGGCCGCAGCCGCCGTCGCAAACAGTCCTTGGGTTTTGTGCTGGGGCTGCACAAGCATTTTTTGCAGCGAATGTGCATTTTCAGCCCCGATCACGCCTCCAATTTGGTCAAAGATCTCCTTACTCGCATTACCGCTGAAGTACAATCCCGCGATGCTGATGATGATGACCAGAAGGGGTGAAAGTGAAAACAAAGTATAAAACGCAAGGGAAGCGCCCATGACCGGAGCTTGATCGTTACTCCAGTGGCTGCCTGCCTTGGCGAAAATTTTGCCGAGTTTCTTTATCGAAAGGTCCATAAATCGTTAAAGAAAAGTACGACAGGGCCAGATCGCTGCCAGACCGGCACCCCCTGAAAGTGAGTTCAGCCAAACCCTCTTGGAGCAGGACTGAAGCCAGCGCAAAGCTGCTACAGCCTTGCTACGGAACGCGCAGTAAGCCTATTCCCGCGAACCTTGCCGAAATGTTTCGGCAAACCGCTTAGGGCTCATCTGCGTGATTCGTTTGAAATGGAAGCCAAAATGGCTTTGGTCGTAAAAGCCAACTTCGGTGGCAATTGTCGCTGTGGGAAGGTCACCCCGCAAAAGAAGCTGTTTGGCACGGTGAATTCGTTGACGCAAAAGATACTGGTGCGGAGAGAAACCGACGCTCTCCTTAAATAAACGTGAGAAATGGAACGGGCTGAGCTTTGCCGCCTGAGCAATTTCAGCCAGATTAATCTGCCTCCCGAGGTTTGCCCGGATGAACTCAATCGCGCGCCGGATCGCCGGGCGGTGAGACTGAGTTGAACTGGCCGCCTGGGTTTGGGGCCGGCCATATTGCCGCGCCAAATGCATGGCCAAACTCTGCACTAAAGAGTCAACATACACCGGACCGGACTTGCCCTTCTCCGCTACTTCCGCCCGCAGTGCCATGCAAACTCCTTCTATAAAACGATCTTCGATCCCGTAAACCAAAGGGAGTTGAGGTTCCTCCAGTCCGTTGCCGGCAAGGATGGCTGGATCCAATGAAAGCATCACGCATTCTGCCGGTTCGGAGCTTCGCGCGGATGTCATTTCGCCGGCCGGAACGATGCTAACCTGCCCCGGCAAAATCTCCTTTTGCTGCCAATGCCCATTCGGTTTCACCTCAAAATGGGTAGGCGCATTGAGATGAAGGAAAATGGTGTGGTTAAGCCAGACTACATCAAGGGACTCCAAGGACGAATGGCGGAATTCTTCCAAATGACAGCCATTCCACTTCAGGCCCGCGCTAGTCAAGCCAGGCGATGCATGGACTGGGCGAAGGCATTGCAAACGCCTGTCAAAAACGACCTCCTGATCAGCACACTTCATAAGCACACGCAAAGATAGAACCCTCAACCGAGTTCGGGATTTTGGAAGGGACCTCTATTGCCCTGAAAGATAAACCGGGTGAGAGCAAAGGCAAGAATAGGAGTGTAGAAATGTCGGAAAAAATAGACAGCTCCTTTGTTCGCTTCCCCGTAAATCCAGCCAAACATATCTCCCTACAGACCGCGTTGAAGACGCGTTGGTTACACCACTTCGGATTAAAACTGCCTGCGATCAGTGGGTCATCGCGTAAAAAATGATGTTGATTGCGAGCGGGTAGGAAATTTTCTCAGAAAACCGGTGAAAGAAATAATCTTCTTCACCTTCCCGTTCCCAGCCGTCACCATTATCGGTGTTGTGGCAGGCGATCACCATGATTCTGCCCCGGTCATCGAGAATGGCCCTGATGTGCACATCAACGCACGGTTCGCCATCGTGAACTTCGTATGTCGGCCCGCCATATTGTGTTTGCATTCCCGTATAGATATTGGGCACCTGTAGCTGATTTTTCGGCCCTTTCAGCGGAAAGATGATATTGAAGACGCCGTGATCCATTTGCAGTTCCACAAATGAGCGCTCGGGCAAGACCCGTTTGATTTGGCGCTCGAAATTATCCCACTGCAACTCCCCCCAGAAGTCGTCCGCCATGAGGAATCCACCGCTGAGCAGATATTTTCTGAGAATCGGAACCTCCTCCTCTTCAAATAACAATCGCCCTGGTTCCACCATGTAAATCCAGGGATAATTGAATAGCTCCTTGTCCCCAATGTTGATTACTCGCCCGTCTGGATCACTCTTCATGGCGGTAACCTCCTGCAAACGATACGAAAGATTCAAATCGCTATCTGGAAAGTCCGTCGACCAATTACCCGCCCTGATTGAAACGCCCGCACCCCAGGGCGCCAGCCCATAGCGAATACGGGCGAAAGTGAAGACATCCTTTTCGAATCCCGGCGTGTTGGTCCATGTCGGAGTCCCTGTGCTATGCGAAGGCGCTTCCCGAGCAGTTCGGATCGTATCGGGGTTGGAAAGGTAACTTTCGCCCCAACCCCCACGCCAACGTTGTGCAAAAGAAAATCCGGCCGCAAGAAAAAGCGCGCTTCCTAAGATGCACCACCTCACTGCCGGTTTCATACCTTTTGCCTTCCCGCATGCGCGGGCAGATGTCAAGCGGCTAAAAACTCGGGAATGCTTCTTGTCTTCCTCTCAACGCAAGAAGCTTGCGAATCACCGGAAATTGTCGCCAAATCGCCTCGATGGAAACACAAGCAAACGGGAGCCATGAGCCGTTGTTGGAGCGGGTTTTCGAAATCAGAGCCCGAGGGAGCAATCTGCGACGCGAGATCGTGGGTGGCATCGTCACTTTCATGACGATGGCCTACATCCTTTTCGTGAATCCGATCATCCTCTCCACCGCTGGAATGCCCTCCTCCGCTGTGACCGCCGCCACCTGCGTCGGAGCCGCTTTACCGACTCTCCTCATGGGACTCTGGGGAAAATATCCTCTGGCTCTGGCGAGCGGAATGGGCATCAACGCCGCAGTCGCCTTCCAGGCCACTCAGCCGGGCATGAATTGGCAAACGATGATGGGTGTAATCGTCGTGGAAGGGATCGTCATCACAATTCTCGTCTTTACCGGCACTCGCGAGCAAGTGATGACTATGATCCCTGAGAATCTAAAACATGCCATCGCGGTCGGGATCGGGATTTTTATCGCGTTCATCGGTTTCCAACAAATGGGATGGCTGGCCAAAGGTCCAGAGGGAGTGTTTCTGACCCGCGGCTCATTCCAGGAAAAACCAGCGATCGTCGCCACAATCGGATTGGTAATGGTGTTTTGGCTCTTGGTTAAGCGAGTCCCCGGAACGATTCTGTTGGGGATCGTCGGCACAACCTTCGTCGCTCTGATTGCGGATGCCGCAATGGCTCGATCCCAACCACTGGTGAACATCCCGAAGAATCTCTTTAGCTGGCCTGACTTTTCGGTGTTTGGAAAGGCGGACCTGCGCGGCGCACTGAAGCCGGGGTTAGCAGGTGCGATCTTCGCTTTCATGATCACCGATTTTTTCGACACGATGGGAACCGTCATCGCCGTCGGAAAACAAGGTGGTTTCGTGGATCAGGAAGGCAAGCTGCCAAGGTTGCGCAGAGTTTTGTTGGTTGATTCATTCGGCGCGATTTGGGGTGGGTTCTGCGGTGCCAGCTCGAGCACCACCTACATCGAGAGCGCCGCCGGGGTAAGCGAAGGAGCGCGGACGGGGTTGAGCTCCGTAATCGTAAGTCTCCTTTTTATGGCTGCTTTGTTTTGCACGCCATTGTTTGGGGTCGTTCCGTCAGTCGCGGTTGCGCCAGCGTTGGTGGTGGTCGGCTTTTTGATGATTCAAATGGTGCGGGAGATTGACTTCACCAAGCTGGAAGAAGGGCTCGCGGCTTTCCTGATTCTGTTGCTGATCCCGCTGAGTGAAAGCATTGCCACTGGAATTGGCGCGGGCTTCGTGATTTATGTAATCCTGATGGCGCTGAACGGGAAAGGCACGCAGGTTCCTTTCCTGCTCTACATCATCGCTGCTGTGTTTCTGGCGAGCTTTGCATTCCAATAATTCTAGACGGGATCTCGGCAAGGGATGCGATTTCATCGAGGGATTGGGCCCCTTTGCGGCAAAGTTTCAGAGCGTGAAAACCAGCCTGTCTCGCTCCTTGAACATCTTCGCGAGTGCTGTCTCCCACATGCAGTATCGAGCCAGGCTGAAGCCCAAGGGCTCGAGAGGCCGCTTCGAAAATACCAGGTGCAGGCTTGTGCGCCGCACTTTCGATTGAGATCACGATCACATCAAAAAAAGTTTCGAGCCCTGCTTCCGCCAGCAGCGGCCGCAAACGTTCATCCCAATTAGAGATCACCGCCAGCTTGACCCCACGCTTTCGCAACATTTCCAATGTTGGCGAGACATCATCGAATATTCTCCATGCATCCGCTCGGGCAAACTGGTCGTAGATGCGTTCGAACAAAATGTCCGAAACCTCACACATCCCGGTAAATGCTTCTGCCACCAAACCGCGCCATTCAGAGCGAGAATATCCAAACTGTGATCGGGCACTCCACGCGCTGAAGAATCGTTCTGTGATCCGATCGGGTGGGAATGATCCCAAACCGAGGTCCATGGCCGCGCGCCCGTAAACCGCACCGACTGACGGCCATGGCTCCAGCAGTGTGCCGCCCACATCGAAGCTCACCGCTTTTATTTTCATCCACGCTCCTGATGAGAAAGCCGTTGCCCTGCATTTTGCTCAATGCTTCAACTTGATTACGAATCCCCGAAAGGAACGTTTGGTGGGCGGCAACTCTTTGCATTCAGTGCCGCTCTTTTGCGTTCGAGTGCCTTCGTCTGTAAGCATCCAAAGTTCATGTCTATGCCCTGGCATGGTGAGCAACGCTTCGGGATTTCCGCCATGGGGACGAAGCACTCCGAGGTCCTCCGCGTTTTCATTTTTGCCATTCCATTCGAATAATTTGGAATGCCCGCCGACCCCCGCTCCTCCAGCGAGAATATAGAAAGTGTCGTGAATCGAGATCATGTCGCGAATTCCGCTGCCTCCAAGGTCAACCAGAATCGGCTCACCCAGTCGGGCTCGCGCACGCCCTTCCACAACTTCCATCGGATTTAAAAGCGGGACGATCAGGGCGCGACCGTGCGGCAGAGGATTGCGAAAACCGATCAGTAACGAATTGTCCGGGCCTGCCGCAAGACCTTCAATATTTAAAGCGCCGAACTCCTTCGGGGCTCTCATCGCCGCATCCGCAAGGTCGAATTGTTTCAATTGCGGCGCTGCAACCAGATCAGCCAGTAAACTGCGATAAGGCCGCCCAAAAGCTTCCAGAGTGGGATGTTCCTGCCCCTTTATGATTCTGGTGGCGAACAACCGATCCCTGCTCTCTCGAGCGTGCCCGTTTTTATTTCGTCCATGCGAACTGATCCAGTAGATCACATCGCCAGCTTGCGCGGCCGCTTCGATGTCACCTTCAGGATTTTTTCGATCGACTTGCAAAAATTTGTCCAAAGGAATTTCGGAGAGAGGCATTCCTCCTTTTTTCCGGGAGTAGATTCGCAACGCATTTGTTTCGTCATCGGCCACCACGAAAAGATCGTCAGTCAAGGATACCCCTCCCGAAGCATCGCACATTCCATTGTAGGTGGTGGGTTCGGCCAGATGCACCGCCGCTTCCGAGCCGGTGGTCAAAAAGAGAAGCGTAGCTAGCAAAAATAAGGAAGCTTTCATTTTATTTCCTCGCATCTCACATGTTGCGCCACGCTTCGGCTTCAAGCGGATTCTAAGTTTCACTCTATTCGGAATCTGCTAATTGTCGAGACGATCTGTCATCGAGGCGCGAGATGAAAACCCAACCGGTGCTTTCAAGTGGTCATTCAACGTCGTTGGAAAGTGGCTGGGGCCGGCCTTGGCGCATCAGGAGCAGGAGCGGGTCAAGCCTATCCTGGGGGATTGGGCCAGTGAGAGAATGGAATTGCCGCAATTGCCGGAGGCGTTCCGGGCCGCTTTGGTAAAATTGTTCGATGGTCGCGAGGTCTGCGTCGAGGATCTTTGCCAGGAAGCTGTCTCTATTCTGAGGAAAGCGATCCCGAAGCTGCGAGACGAGTTCGGCGTTTTCACCACCAAGAAAAGTCGCGAGTGTGGCTACGCTGCGTTCGGGCTGCGAGAGAGTGAGATCGATTTGAGTTGTTTTGCAAGCAGGGCTGAGGTTTAGTGGAAAATCATAAATCGATTGGGGCTGATTTTCAGCGGCCCACAAGAGGCGCCCTATCGCGATGAGAGCTCTGCGGCAGAGTCCCCGACTTTTGAAAGCACCTTCGACTTGCTCGTTCGCGGAACATTCGGGAGAGAGCAGGAGGCGTAAACGCAAACAAAAGCTTTCAACGCGCCACCCAAAGAAGGAGTAAATCGGACTGAGATTGTTCGCCACGTTGAAGCGAGGCCGGTGCTGACGAATCAGTTCAAGCTCCCGCAATTGGGCCTGCTCGGGCGTGTCGCATTGCTCGAGCTCAATCCGATCGATCCGATGCACCATTCGGATGATCTTCCGCGGTTCGCGTTCGGGTTGGGCGTTTTTGTAGTAGGCGAGGCGAATTCGCAGATTATGGGATTGACCGACGTAAATGACTCTTTGGCAGGAGTCCAACATCAGATAAACACCAGGGGCTCTTGGAGTTTTTTTGAAAAAATCTTCCCCAAACCGCTCCACCAGCGGCTTCGCAAAACGGAAGAAACACAACTGCTCCACCAAGCCATTTTGTACGAGTCGCCAGGCGGTTGTGAAGCAGACTTTTTGGTGAGAGGGTTTTTTGTTGAGGAGCGATGCCGCCGAAATCGAGGGCGAGAGACCGCGGGAAATGACGGGAAAACGGACTTTTTTTTGAAGCGCTCCTACCCAGGGATTCAGGCGGAGAGTCAAGGGCGGAGGGAAGCGGAGAGAACCTTAAGGAGTCAACGCGCGGGCGCTTTTGGCTCGCAAATCTTTGAGAGATCGTTGTAACCTCGGCGGCGCGAGCCGAACGTCTTGAACAAATCTAGATCGGCGCTTCGCGCTGATGCCTTTTGGCGTATATCGTTTGGATTAACGCCGTTGCGCGTTTAGTTGACTGTCATCGGTATTCAGGCTGCTGACAATTGCAGTAGGACCCAAAGAAAACACTTAAAAATCCAGGAGAATCTGAAAATAAGCGGTGCTAGAGGATGGCAAAGGGCCAACGGTGGTAATGTAATCATTCCTGCCTAAGAGAACGATGGGGGATGTCTGCCATGGGGCATTCAAAGAGGTTTTGGATTGGAGTCGGTATCTGCGTCCCTGAAGAGCGTTAAAAGTCAACTCAAAATTCTGAGCCATCAATCGAACCGCCACGATTCGCACAACCAGATCCGGCTCAAAGGCGCCGATGGAAGCCGGTTCAGTTAAGCTGCGGGGGTGTCCGCGCTGGTCCTCAGGGATGATGGATTTGCCTTGGTTAATAAGAGGACTATCGGCAATAGGAGGAAAGGTGGGAGTTTCGCTGGCAGTTGCGGGTGTCATGGAGAGCCTGGGGTCGATTCCAATTAGATCCGAGGGAAGCAAGGTCGTTTCTGCCGGTGGCTGGCTAAAAAGATTGAAGCCGGCGCTTTGGATCGGGCCCTCGAAATCCGGGTTCACGTCAGCGAAGTTTTGGGCAATGGCAGAATTCTGGATCAGGAGTGTGCCCTGATAATTAAAGATCCCTGCGCCCAGGCCTTTTCCCGCGACTGCTCCTTCTCCTGCCGTGCCGCCCTGGGCAGTATTTTGAATAATCGTGCAGTTTCGAATTTCCACTTTTCCTGATTGAATAAAAATCGCTGCCCCCATTCCTGCGCCTCCACCGCCAGAAGTGGGTTCGGCTATGACGGTCGTGTTATCGGCGCTTATTCCCAGGGCATCGCCCCCCAGAGCTCCGGCACCCGCTCCATAACCACCGTCTCCCCCAAGCAAAGGAGGACTATGTAGCGAAGCGCTCTGAGATCCTCCAGCTCCGCCTCCTCCGCCAAAACCTCCGGGCTGGCCGTTCTCACCGAAGACATAAGGGAACGGCAGGCCCCCTGCATTGACAAAAACTACGCGAGCCCCTCCCCAGTTGCCCCCTGAACCAAACTCTCCATGAGGTTGGGAGCCGCCGCCCTGCAACACAGATGTCTTTTCCGCTTTGCCTCCAAAGGCCTGATTGCCCTGAAAGGTGGAATTCAGGATCGAGGCGGTGCCTTGCGCTACGAAAATCGCGCCCCCCCATGCCTGCACCTCCGCCGATACCTCCACCGCTGTTTTCCGCGAGCGAGCTATTGGTTTGGAACGCACAGTTCTGAACCTGCAAGAAGTTTTGACTATGGATAGCGCCACCGAAGCCACCGGTCGAAATGTTGAATCGGAACCAACAATTTGAGACATAAAGCTTAGCGCTATTATGAATAGCCCCTCCCGATTCGTTGAGAGCAGTCAACCCGCCGGAAAGCGTCAAATGCGACACGACTGAGGTCGTGGAGTTTGCGAACTTGAGCAAAGGATATTTTCCGCCTCCATCCAGTTGATTTGTCCGCGCGTCCTGTCCCTGAATTCTGACGGAACCTTGAATTTCCGGGAGTGGTCGGCCCAGTTTGATAACTCCTCCCCTCGAGAATCGGATGGTTCTAAAGAGAGCCTTCGGGGTGAGATTCGCGGCTTCAAGGGCGGCACGGAATGTTCCAAGACCTGTATCTTCTATGCTGTTAACGATCAGTTCTGGCCAAAGGCGAATTGATCTAGGTTCTGAAGTCATCTCGCCATCACCGTTTTTCACCGTGACCGTGTAGTTCCCTTCATGTGCGCCGTTCATTGGCCTGAGCTGATATGAGAAATCAGCCCCTTCGGGCAGCCGCAACCCATTCAGCATCCATTGCAACGTGAATGGTTTCTCGGCATAGACTGCGCAGGAGAGAGTCAATTCTTCTCCTTCTGCGGCAAACTGAGGGGCTGAGTTGAGCAGGACCAATGGTTCCGGAATAATATCCACCAGTATCTGAGGGGTGCTGACCTCGCCATATACGTCTTTTCCCACAGCCCAATAATTCCCTCCATCGGAACGCTGCACGTTATTGATTGTGATTTGAGTATCTGCTCCCGAGTGGATTAATTGACCATCGTGGAACCACGAAACAGTCACGGAGGGAAGAGCCTGGAAGGTCGCAAAAAGAGTTATATTCGTGCCAATGTGCACGTGTTGGTCGGATGAGTAAGAAAGAACGATTGGTGGAATGATGTCCATCTCCACCGCGCCCACGTCAACACCGGGTCCAATTGGCCTGCCCACTCCGCGTTGATCGGTTAGTGGCGCTCCGAGAGCTTGTCCGCTATTCAGAGCCCGACTGCCCCCAATCAAAAGATGAGTCCAAGTTGGTCCTCCATTGTCCGCAAGCGGTTTCAGGTCGGTGCTCGGCACCGCGAGATCCGAGATCCCCAATCCATTCCCGGAAACATCTTCGGCACCACTATTCCCAGCGAAAAGATTGTTCTGCAGAACGCCTGAACTGGCGCTCATATCGATGGCGCTGCCTTTCATTGAAACCGGTGGAGGCCCCAATTCATCCGGCGGAACAGGCCACCCGGTTTGAAGAGGCCAATCCGATCCTACCTGGTTGAAGGCGAAGGTGCAGTTTGTGGAGCTCACTGATCCAGCTTGAACGAAGACAGCGCCACCCTTGCCTTCCCCTGGAGCTCCGTAGGAAAAAATTCCTCCTGGGGCCGGAAAGACGATGGGCACCGAATTGACGCCAGGTGGTTTGCCGATCGCAATGTTCGCGGAGAACGTGCAGTTTACAAGTGACAAGGTAGCACCTTCGCTATAGATCGCTCCGCCCAGGGCTTTCCCGCCACTTCCCGCGACATAGCTTGAGGGGTCATTCACAATGAACCCATCGGCTCCGTGTCCGCCGAACACAGCGTTTTTCACAAAAGTCGATCCCGTAATCGCGGCTTGACCTCCGCTAAGGTAAATCGCTCCGCCGTAGGCGCACGTGCCATCCTTCGTTGGTCCCGTGAGCTTCTCGGGGTAGGTCGGCGGTCCATCGCGCAGAGTGTGTGAGGCGAAGGTGCAGTTGTCGATTTGAACGGAACCGTTGGTGCTGTAAATAGCCCCGCCACGTTGGTAGGGACAGTTCATTCCATTCTCGGCAACAACAGTATTGGAAAGAATCAAAGCTCCAGAATTCCAAATCGCCCCACCTCGCGCCGAAAGAGGGCTCAACACCCAGTCCTGTGCAAAGTGGCCCAATGCGGTGTTGCCCTTGATGATGGAATTAACAGCAGTAAAGGAGCCTTCATTGAAAACAGCACCGCCCTTGGTCGAGCGCCCGTCCGCGAGAGTGACGCCGTCGACCAAAAGGGATGCCCCGTTGGGGATGATAAAAATGCCTTGGCTCTGTTCGGCGTTGATTCTGGTTTGAGATGTCCCCAGGCCCACAATGTGAATGTTCCCGGTAATGGATAACGAAGATTTTAGGTGAATCGTGCCATCGATGCTGACACGGATTATCTGCTGGCTCTCCTGGGCAGCGGCAGCGATTCCTTGCCGGAGAGTGCCTTCGCCGCCATCATCATCGAGCCGAGTGACGACATAATCCGCGCCGTTCGCGCATCGACAAAAGAACAGGAACATGCGAAGCAAAGAGAGAATTCGGAGGAGCCGGGACATAATGAGCGCTGGTGATGGGAATCATAGGATGGATCCCGCTGAAGTCAAATTGTTCCCCGGAAAGGCCGAAGAAGCGTGAGCCCGGAAAGGAAAGCGGACACAGCATTCTCACGGTTGCTGTCAGGCATTTGTTATCGGAAGACTTTGGTCACCCATAAGGTTCCAGCGCGGCAAGGATAATTGAGCTCTGGGGCGATCTAAAAAATCTCGGGGACGCCTTCTTCCAAAACTCGAAGCTGGTGATTCAGGCCTTCGCGCATGGCCAATTGTTTGAGCCAGCGCGGCGGTTCGTCGAGGGCTTCGAATGAGAGCTTGAATGTCCCGTAATGCATGGGCACGAATACTTTTGCGCCCAGGTCTTTGAACACTTTCAGAGCTTCGTCCGGGCCCATGTGGACGTGGCGGAAGGAGTCGGGATAATAGGCTCCGATTGGGAGCAGTGCGACTTCCGGCAATATTCGCCGGCCAATTTCTTTAAAAACGTCGGAATAGGCGCTGTCCCCAGCGTGGTAAATTTTGCGGCCCTGATGCTCGATTTGGTAACCGCCGTACCCCCGGTGTTCGTCGTGAATCATCCGCGCGCCCCAATGCTTGCTTGGAGTGAGGGTAACCTTCCAGTCGCGCAAAGAAAAGCTTTCCCACCATTGCAGCTCGACAATTCGTTCGAAACCGAGCCCATGCGCGAGATCGCCCATGCCCCATGGAACGACTGCGATCCGCGAGGAGGCCGGCAACCGCTTGAGAGTGCGTTTATGAAAGTGATCGAAGTGAGCGTGTGTGATCAGAACGAGATCGATCTTGGGCAAATGATCGATGTGGATTCCCGCGTGCTTGAGCCGCTTCAAAAGAAAAATCCAATTGGCAAAGTTCGGATCGATTAGAACATTCAGATTAGTGAACTGACAGAGGAAAGAAGCATGCCCGATCCAAGTGAGCGCCATTTGGCCTTCAACCAGGTTTGGAAACGCCGGCACCCTATGCTCTCCCGCGCGCTTAGTGAACCAGCCTTTCCAAAGCATCTCATAAAAAAAGGTGCGGGGATTGAAATGGTTGGAAGGGGTAAGCTCCTTGAAAGAGCGCGGAATTCGCTTTTTCCCTTTCGGCGGCGCTGGCGTATGGCTATGTTCAGCGTTCATTCACAACGGTTTACAACAAAACACAATTCGTGCTTGCTGAATAAAATATCAGTCATATCGTCCAACCCACAACTGAAATAAAGTTTATGAAAAGAGCCTTTGCAACAATAACTACCCTGGCGGTGCTCGGTTTGGGCACACAAAACGCCTCGGCAGGTGATCGCGAATGGGCAACGGCGGGGAAGGTGCTTACGGGGGTGGGCGGAGCACTGCTCTTAACGAGAATTCTCACGCCGGAGCCGCCTCCGGTTTACGTCAACCCAGCGCCGACAGTTGTATATCAACCTGCGCCTGTGGTTTATCAGCAGCCTGCTCCTCAGGTTGTTTACCAGCAAGCCCCGCAACCCGTAGTGCAACAGCCTGTGTATCCGCAACAGCCCGTTGCTCCCCAACAACCGGTGGCACCGCAGCAAGTGGTCCAACAGCCCGTCGTCGTTCAACAACCGGTTGTTTACCAACCCGCGCCAGTTTATTACGTCCAATCACCTCAAGTGGTTTACACCGCACCCGTTGTGTATCGCGCTCCCGTTTATTGCGCTCCCACCCCAGTGATTGGTTTTCATATCGGTTTCGGTCCCCATTACTATCATCATCGGCATTGGTAAGTTCTCGGGAGGAACTGAGCCAATTGAGGCCCGCTTGATCGAAAGGTCAGGCGGGATTTTTTTTGAGGCGCGGTCCCTTCGGTGTGTCCTCAATCACCCAACCCCTTGCTTTTAATTCATCGCGGATAGCATCGGAGCGGGCGAAGTTTTTTGCTTTGCGCGCGGCTTGGCGTTCGTCAAGGAGCGCTTGCAGTTCGGCGGGAATTTCCCCAGCCTTCGTTTTTGCGCCGACTCCCAGCACTTTATCCATCTCTTTCCACGTTGCGAGAGCCGAGGCGGCTTGCGCAGGGGTCATGGTGTTTTCGGCGATGGATCTGTTGCAGGTGCGGACCCACTCAAAGATATGGCCCCAAGCGGCCGAGACATTGAGGTTATCATCCATTGCCTGGATGAATTGATCGAGAATGGCTCGATCGGCTTCCGAAGCGGATTCGCCCGCCAGTTCAGTCAACTTCAAAATCAACTCGTCAATGCGCGCCAGGGCGGAACGCGCCCCGTTCAAACCTTCCAAGGTAAAGTTGAATGGCTCATGGTAATTGGCTGAAAGCAGCAAAAAACGAACTTCGCGTCCGGAGAAACCTTTTTGAAGGAGGTCGCGCAAGGTAAAGAAGTTTCCGAGGGACTTCGCCATTTTTCGCCCCTCGACCAGCAGATGCGCGCAATGCGCCCAATAATTGACGAAACGCTGGCCGGGCGGCTGTTCGCCTGCGCCTTCGCTCTGAGCGATTTCATCCTCATGATGGGGAAAGATCAGATCTTCGCCTCCCAAGTGAAGATCGAAGCTGCCGCCAAGCAGTTTCATGCTCATGGCGCTGCATTCAATATGCCAGCCGGGGCGGCCTTCTCCCCATGGACTCCCCCAAAACACCTGGCCATCTTCCGGGACGCGCGCTTTCCAGAGGGCAAAGTCGGAAACAGATTCTTTGGCGTAATCGTCACTCACCCGTTCGGCGCTGCGCATCTGCTCGAAATTGAGGTTCAAGAGCTGCCCATACTTTCGCCCCGCGGCAGTGTATTTTTCAATGCTGAAATAAACCGAACCATCGGAAGTCTTGTAAGCGAATCCTCTTTCGACCAGGCGTTCAATAATACGGATGATCTCGGGGATGAAGTCCGTTGCATGAGGCAGTTCATGAGGAGAGGTCCCGTTCAGGGCGGCAAAATCCTCCATGAAGGCCTTTTCGTATTCGCCGGTGTAATCTTTGAGCGTCCGGCCTGTTTTATGAACGGCACCTATGATTTTATCTTCCACGTCGGTGATATTCATCACATGCCGCACCTCGTAACCGCGGAAATCCAGGTAGCGCCGCAACAAATCGGCGGAGATGAATGTGCGAAAATTTCCTATGTGGGCAAAGTTATGCACTGTTGGACCGCAGCAGTACATCCCCACTTTTTTTCCGGCGGGATCCAGCGGCACGAAAGGCTCCACCTTCCGGGAGAGTGTGTTAAACAGTTGCAATGACATCGTTCAATCGGCTTTGGCGCTCACGGTTGTGTTCGGATTACGCAGAGACGTAATACACCGGATGCGGAGCGCCTGCCAACGGCGATTTCAAAGTTGTTCTGATTTTGGTCGCTGGCGGGAGTTTCGGGAGAAAGCGGGCCTCATGGCGCCGTGCTTGGTGACCCTGAGGACATAATAGGAAAAAGTCCTAAAAATCGGTTGCGTTTTGGGTATTTCGGCATACTTTCTGCACATCCACGTGGCAATGAAAACACCGAAAATCTTGACCGTATCAGTGCAATCAGAATTCTTCTCTAAAAATACCTCTTTTAACGAGTAATCGCAGCCTCCACCACACCTACACGTGCTCGTTAACTCCCTGTCCCTCAACCTCCTTGTGTCCAGGCAACCAGTCCAGAAATTGGACAAGCCAGCCGGTTTGCCCTGGGCTTTTGCTCTCCTCTTTTTCCTCTCTGGTCTCACTGTTTTCGGGCAAGACCAGAAGCTGATCCGAATCAGCACTCAAAAAGCGAGTGATCAAACTCAATTTTTCGTCGAAAATCTGCAATATGCCGACGTGACTGTCACGATAGAGGTCGAACTGAAGAATTTGGCCTCCTCAAAACCACTTCCTTTTACGGCGACGATTCCTCCGCGCACGAAGCTGAAAGTGTTCGATGTCACGCCCGTCGTTTCCAAGCAGGACTCAAGCTGGGCGTATACTTATTACGCCACATGGGGCAGCCTCACCGCCGTCCATGACGATTCGTACGTTTACACTCTGCCTTACGCCCCGGGGACCGCGTTTCCAGTCAGCCAAGGGTTCCACGGAAAGTACAGCCACACCGGGGGGGATTCCTATTCCATTGATTTCAAAATGCCGGAGGGCACACCTGTTCTCGCAGCGCGAGAAGGGGTCGTTGTGGGAGTAAAAGATGATTCCAATAAAGGCGGGGGCGACAAAAAATACGAGTGGGACGCCAACTATATTCTGATCCGCCACTCCGATAACACCCTGGGCCATTACGTCCATCTGCAAAAGGGAGGCGTACGCGTCAAAATTGGGGACGAGGTAAAAGTCGGCCAATGGATTGGTCTTTCAGGAAATACCGGCCATTCCACCGGGGCGCATCTGCATTTCGCCGTTTTCAAGGCGAGCACCGGCAAAGAACGCGAAACCGTGCCCGTTAAGTACCGAACCGACCGGCTGATGGCCGAAGTGCTCTCCGAAGGAAAAAGTTACAAAGCGGCCGAACCGGTGATCGGAAAGTAGTCGGCGAAGGAAATTACGGAGAAACTTCCTTTGGGAAAGTCCCTCTGTGAATCAAAAAGTAAAACGAGGTTGCGACCGGCCTCGCGCCCACGACAAACCTACTTCAGCGCGCCCAGGCGGGTAGCGAGACGGGATTTCTTCCGGCTGGCAGTTGCAGAGTGGATCACACCCGTTTTGGCAGCCTTATCGAAAGAGGAGGTAACCTGGCGATATGCCGCGGCAGCCTTTTCTTTGTCCCCCGCCTTAAGTAATTCGAGGTAATTCTTTTCGAGGGTCTTCAAACGCGACTTCACGGAATGGTTGCGGGTTTGTTTGCGGACGCTCCCTCGCATCCGGCGTTCTGCTGACTTTGTATTGGGCATATTCCAGTTAAACTGAGCCGTTTACCGTAGCCAAGAACCGGGATTTGTCAAAAAATCGCATTCGAGAATGGTATTGCAAATGCTCTTGATACCTGCGCCACTGTTCGCCTCAACATAATGGAACCGAACCTGAAAGTCCTTTCTTTGGAAGGAGAAGTGATCTCGCCGCCCTCGAGCTTGGCTCAAGGGTTGATCGCGAATGTCTCAACAGTTTTCATTGGAAAAGAGGAGGTGGTGGCCAATGTGATCCTCGCTCTACTGGCCGGAGGACATGTCTTGCTGGAAGATGTGCCTGGGGTAGGCAAGACCCTCCTGGCGAAGGCAGTGGCAAAATCATTATCCGCCGAATTCAAGCGAGTGCAATTCACGGCCGATTTGCTGCCATCCGATGTGACTGGGGTCACAATCTATTCCCAGGAACAGCGAGAGTTTATTTTTCGTCGAGGACCCGTTTTCACGAATGTTTTGCTGGGAGATGAAATCAACCGCGCCACACCGCGGACTCAATCAAGCCTGCTTGAAGCGATGGAGGAGCAGAACGTAACTGTAGACGGAATTGTTCACGCATTGCCGGTTCCCTTTTTCGTTATCGCTACACAGAACCCGGTCGAACTGGAAGGAACTTACCCATTGCCCTTCGCGCAAATGGACCGCTTCATGTGCCGGTTGAGCATAGGTTACATGAACAAATCGGCGGAGGTCGCGATGTTGAAGGCGCAACGATTCGAGAATCCGCTCGACATAATCAAAGCGGTGATGGACTGCGAGATCTTGATGGACTTACAGCGCAGTGTTCGGGAAGTTTCCGTAGCGGATCCATTGTTGGACTATATTGTGAACATTATCGAAGCGACTCGCCGCGCCGATTCACTCGAATACGGCGCAAGCCCTCGCGGGAGCCTGGATATGCAATCGTTTAGCCAGGCTGCGGCGATGCTGAAGGGTCGAGATTATGTTCTGCCCGATGACATCAAACGCGCCGCCCGCCTCGTTCTGCCCCATCGATTAATCCACCGCCGCGGCACTCGCTCCGTCAGCATGAGCGCGCAAAACGTCATCGACCATGTGATCGATTCGGTGCCGGTGCCGATTTAATGCATATTAAACCCACCCCTTTAGGAAAGTTTTTCCTGCTGTTGATGGCCTTGTTTTATGCTGCGTCGATCACTTCGCAGTCCGGGCTTTTGATTCTGTTGATCGGGCTGTTCGCCGGGATGGTTGGATTGAATCTGATCGTGGCGTGGCGAACGCTTCGGGGACTGGAAGTGGAAGCGCCGAAGGAAATATTTTTGGCGGAAGGCGAAGCAATGACTCAACCCTGGCGAGTGCGCAATCATTCCTCCGCACCAGCCAAATTGCTCCAGTTAACCTCGACGGTGGGAACTTTGCTCCGGATAAGCCGAATTGGCGGGGGCGCGACCTGCTCAAAGATTCCTGCCTTGAAATTCGCGCAAAGGGGGATTCATCCAAACGACTCTGTTCGGGTGAGTTGCATTGCTCCTTTTGGATTCGTTCAAGTCTCGAAGAGCTTCAATCTCTCTGGCCGAGTTGTGGTGTATCCCGCCATTTACCTGGTCGATGCGCCTGCGGCTTCAGGTTTGGATACGATGAGCGGCGGCAAATTCCGAGGTGGACGCCGCAGCAGTTCAGGTTCGAGTTTTGCCGGAGTGCGTCCGTTAATCGCGGGCGATCCGCTCAAACAAATACATTGGAAAACCTCCGCCAAAAGATCGCAGTTGATGGTCAAAACATTCGACGAAGAACTCTCCGGCCGCGTGGCGGTGCTGCTCGATTGCGACGGGGCAGACAATACCGCCCTCGCGGAAAACGCCATCCGCGCCGCTGGATCGCTCGCTTTTGCGGCGGCAGAGGCCGGACATTTTGTTGAGTTAGTGGAAGTAGGCGCAGGAGAGAAGCTTCTACTGCAACCGTTTTCCGACGGGACTGAGGCGTTGCTGCGATTGGCCGGGATTGTTCTTCAGGCAGTTCCATCTAGCGCCAGCGCCCTGACTGACGCGATTCAGAAGATTTCCTCCAAAGCCGCAATTGCTTACGTGGGCACAGCTCATTGCCAAATCAAAATGGATCTCCTGGAGAAAGTGGCGCGCAAAGGGCGGAACGTTTCTACCTACCTTCCGGAGCAAACCGTTTTTCCGGCACCGACGCCCGGTGTCTCGTCTCATTTTTTTGGTGAGAAGAAAATTACCGGCCATCGATCCGTTTGGAAGGACCAATACGTTCCGGCATGAAGAATCCGCGCCATCAATTTGTTCTGCTTGGGTTCCTGGCGCAGGCGCTGACCTGGGACAATGGGATCGCGTTGGCGGCAGTTACGACACTCTGGATTTTCTGTCTTACAGTTTTGCGAGGCCGGATCAGGATTTCATTGAGGGCCGAAGCGGTGGTGCTCTTTCTTGGATGCGTTGGTTCGTTCTTTCTCAGCAAAGTCGCAGGCGCGAGCGCCCATTTCTTTTTGGGTGATGGACTGATCCTTTTGCAGGCGGTGAGATTGGTCCGGCCCCTCAACGGACGAGAAAAACTCACATCGATCCTGATTGCCTGTTTCCATTTCGCCGTTCTCTGCACTCTGGCGCAAAATTTTCGGTTTGCTCTTTTGTTTGCGGCGGCGGTTTTTGTGCTGCCCAAAGCCGTGGAGGATTTGCAGAGAGAACGGTTTACCGATGAGGAACAAACGCAACTCTCTGATGAAACGATCGATCGTCCGGAGACCGCCCGTCCTCGGGTGCAGGAACTCACCTCTCCCGAAAATGCCTCGGATATTGGAGCCATCTTCCACGATTGGACCTTTCTGCGCCCGGGGACGCGCGCTCTCCGGTGGCTGCCGCGCTATCTCACTTTGCTTGGGAGCAGCGCGCTCATCTTCCTGGCGCTTCCGCGATTCTTCGCTGGCGCCCCATTGTTTCACGGCTTTGGTGATCAGGATAGTTTGCTGGATACAGTTCTCGATCCGCGCCGCGCGGGAGCTGCCAATTCCGAGCGCGTGCTGATGCAGATTGAAGGGCAGAACATCGGCTATCTCAAGTGCTATGCCCTGACCGAATTCGATGGCGTCCGTTGGGGCGCAGATCAAAATGCCGCGTTGCAGAAAATTCATTCCGCGACGAAGTCCACGCTTAAACCCGCGAACCACCGCCTGGTTCGAGTTAAGCGCGCCAGTGTTCTTGGCCGGATGCTCCCGATCGATGGCTCGATCAATTATCTGCAAGGGAATTTCTTTGAGCGCGCGCTCCAAAACATTCACGGCACGATCGAGTGTGGCTCGATGTGGAACACCGCCAATAATGTCTATGACTATTGGATCGACCCACATCCCGAACCCGAAATCCTTCCTGCACCCTTGCAGCGGCGTCTCACCTGGCATCCTCGGCAATCCCAACGCCTCAAAGCCTGGCTGACCAACGCCACTTCCGGCGCTACCAACCAATTGCAGATCGCCCGCAAGCTGGAGCGGTACTTATCAAACAAATACAGCTACGAAGTAGGCACCCCCCAGCTCGATCGTTTGAATCCGGTGGAGGATTTTATTTTCAATCGCCGTTCCGGCCATTGCGAACGATTCGCCGCGGCGCTCGGTCTTTTCTTTCGGATGGAAGGCATTCCCAGTCGCGTGATCATCGGTTACGTACCTACCACACGGAATCCATTCAGCGGGTGGCAACAAGTCCGGATGAAAGATGCCCATTCCTGGACTGAGGGATACATTGATGATTTGGGCTGGTTGAAATTCGATGCGACCCCCGGACCTCCAGGCGGTTTTTCTGATTGGAACATCTCGCATCTGATCGAAACTTTGGATTTCGCCTGGTACTCTTATGTGGTCAATTTCGATGGGTTTGCCCAAAAACAGCTCTATACCCAAACCGCGCGCACGATCACGGATTTGCCCGCGCTCGCGAAGAAGTATTGGTTTATCCCCGCCTCTCTTTTTGCAATTGCTCTCCTGGTGGGCGCGGTCAGAAAGCGGTTTTGGAAATCCTTGCGGTGGTCACCAAAGCGCAAACCAGCATCGCAGATTGTGGCCCGCCATTTTTATGGGCGCATGCTGCGGGAGTTGGAGAAATCTGGCCACGTTCGCGCGCCCGACCAGACCCCTTACGAATTTTTAGAAAGACTCCGCGCGGCAAGTATTCCAGCTCTCCCGGAAGCGGAAACCCTTACAACTGCTTTTTGCGACACCACCTACGGTCGACGATTACTAGCACCCGAGAGTGAACGCAACTTGGAAGCCGCGTTGAAGCGCTTGGCCACGAGTCTCAAGCGTGGAAGTCCCACCCAGGGATTTCTGTCACACTCATAACTCGCATAGACCGGCCGCCCGGCCGGGCCTTGCGCCGCCAAGGCCTGGCGCAGGGCAGACGCATCAAAAATTCGGCAGCTAAACAACTAGGCAAAATTTGCCTTGTACAACGGCCACTTGTGTATAAATAGCAATGGATGCATGAGCATCCAAAGTTGAGTCTTGTCGCACATTTCGCGGTTATCATTGATCCGCGCGTCGAACGAACCAAAGCCCACAAACTGGTGGATGTTTTGGTGATCTCCATCTGCACGTTGCTGTGCGGCGGGCAAACGTTTTATGACATGGAGGAGTTTGGTGACGCCAAATTCGATTGGTTTAAAACGTTTCTCGAACTGCCGAATGGGATTCCCTCGCACGACACTTTCAACCGCGTGTTCGCCGCGTTGGATCCGCGCGAATTCCTCGAATGTTTTCTGGGTTGGACCCAAGCCCTGCGTGAGAGCATCGCACAGGAAATCGTTTCGATCGATGGCAAAGCTTTACGGCGCGCCTATCAAAGGAAAGAAAACCTCAAGTACATCGTCAGTGCCTGGGCGGAGGAAAACAGTTTGGTCTTGGGCCAAGTCAAGGTGGAAGACAAAAGCAATGAGATCACTGCGGTGCCGGAATTGCTGCGCGTTCTGGAATTAAGCGGATGCATCGTGACGCTCGATGCGATGGGCTGCCAAAAGAATATCGCCAAAGAAATCAAAGAAGCCGATGCGGACTACGTGCTGGCTCTCAAAGGCAACCAGGAAACGGTTCATGAGGAGGTCCGGCAATTTCTGGATGACGCTCTGGCCGAGCAGAAAACGTGGCGGCCTGCAGGAGCCAAAGTCTCGGGCGCCGCGACGGAGTTGGCTTTTTTGGAAACCGTGGAAAAAGATCATGGTCGCATCGAAACCCGGCGGTATTATCAGAGCACTGAGATTAGCTGGTTCGCCGACCGGCACCGTTGGGAAGGTTTGCAGAGCGTGGGCATGGTCGAGTCCGTGCGCGAGGTCAAAGGACAAAAAACCGTCGAACGGCGTTACTATTTAACCAGCCTGTCGCTGAACGTGCAGGTCTTCGCTCGGGCAGTGCGGAGCCACTGGAACATTGAGAATAAAGTGCATTGGGTCATGGATGTCTGCTTCGGCGAAGATCAAAGCCGCGCCCGCTCCGGACACGCCGCCGAGAACCTCGCAACCTTGCGCCGACTCGCGCTGAACATGCTCAAACGCGAAACCAAGAAGCGCAGTCTTAAGGGCAAAATGCTCAACGCAAGCTGGGATCATGCCTATCTTCTCAAATTATTGGGGATTTAGATGCGTCCGCCCTGGGCCTGGCGTAAGACACCCTTGACTTCACATCTGCAAACTCACATCGTCAGGCAGTCGGATGGCGGATATGGATCAGCGATGTCACAACCCTGGTGGGACGCAAGATTCTCAGCGCCCCAGCGCGTTCACGCTCATCGAACTGCTGGTGGTCGTGGCAATCATCGCGATTCTGGCCAGCCTTCTTCTCCCTGTTTTGGGGAAGGCTAAAGCAAAAGGCCAAGGCGTCCGCTGCATGAACAACATGAAGAATTGGGGTTATGCTACGGTCATGTACCTCAGTGATTTCAATGACCGCCTTCCTTTCTTTGGCGACCTTTCCTCGGACTATACAAAGGCGTTCTGGCACGCCAAACTGGCCCCCTACGTCGCACGGCAAATCGAGCCGGGCAAAATCTTTACCCAAACGGGAATCTATCACGACGAATTGCGGCGTTGTCCTGGCGGCGGCTTCGGCACTCCTCCTTTCGCCAAAACCAAAGACTCGCCGACCAACTGGAATTGTTGGATCGGCGCCAATTTCGCCTCGGACAGCCAGCCTCTCTACGCGCCATTCTATTATGGTGAGAAAGGCCCGCCACTGAACATCTCACGAATAAAAAAACCGGCGGACGCAATGCTCTTCACCGATACGCTTGATCATTATGTGTATTCCCCTGTAGATCCGGCCTACCGGTTGACTCTGGACTTGAATCACGATGGAGCTGTTGACACAATGGGAACTTATCCAGACACGCCCTTCAATTTCGCGCGCCCAACCGTCCACAACAATGGCGCGAATGTCACCTTGCTCGATGGTCACATTGAACGAGTCAGCTTTAAAGTTCTGTGGCGGGTGGATTCTGCCAAAAAAATCGTCCATTCCTTTTGGTACATCGAGGATTAATCAGCGTGTTCGCTAAATTGCTGAATTCCCGATTTCAAAAAGACTATTTAGATTCGCTAAGGGAAGAGTGTTGCTGGGCAGGTGGTTCCCAAAGCTCGATTCGATTTCCTTCGGGATCAGTTATCCAGGCGAATCGTCCGTAGTCGTGATCCTCGACTTTGTGAATCGTCACTCCGGCTGATCGAAGTTGCGCGAGGATCAATTCGAGATTTCCGACGCGATAATTGATCATGAAAGGCGCGCCTCCGAGGTAATCGCTCTCCGCTGGGAAAAGCGACCAGACAGTCCGGCCAAAGCGTTCGGGTGTCTCCTTTTCGCGCCAAGGGAAATCGGCGCAGCCATCCTGGCTCTGGACGCCGAGGTGATCGCGATACCAGTTCGCAAGAGCCTGTGGATCGCGTGCTTTGAAAAAGATTCCTCCGATGGCATTGACGGATTCCATAATTCGTTGGCTTTGAGATTGGGGGAAAGTAGAGAAGGGTTCAAGAAATTGTGCAGAAGTCTGACTGCTCGGTTACCGAACAAATAACAATGCGGTTCTTCAACGTCCTTCCACCAGCGAATCCGCTATCCGGCGGGCGGTTGCAAGGGTATCAATTTCCGCCACTGTTTTGTCGCTTCTGATTCGCACGATCCGAGGAAAGCGCATGGCCAGCCCACTCGAATGCCGCTCGCTCGGTTGGAGCAGATCGAATGCGATCTCGAGGACCGTATCCGGTTCCACGGCGTAGTAGCGGCCGCGTTGCCAGAGAACCCTGCCCAGGAAATGCCTGGTCAGTTGGGCGATTTCGGCATCCGTTAATCCGGTGTAAGCCTTCCCGATTGTTTTGAGTTCTCCACTGGCTTCATCGCGGATCGCAAAAGTGTAGTCGCTCAGGACCGCGCGTCGTTTACCATGGCCATACTCAGCGCCGACCACCAAACAATCCAGCGTAGCGTAAGCTTTCTTGAGTTTCAGCCAGGCAAGCCCACGCCGGCCGGGGGTATAAACACTCTCTGGATCCTTCACAATCAGGCCCTCGTTGTTCCGAGCGCGAGCTTCGGTGAATGCCTGTTCGATCTGCTCCTCGGATTCGGCCTGGATGATATGGGCGAGTTTGAAGCGGCCTTGAGGAAGATTTCCCAGGGCGGCGCGGCGCTCTCGCAAAGCCGTTTCCATCAAGTTTTTTCCATCCTGCCAAAGGAGATCGAACGCGACGAATTGCGCTGGAATCTGCTCGCCCAAAAAAAGGTCGCCTTCTCGTCGTCCAAGGCGGCGCTGCAACTCAGCGTAAGGCAGAACAGCGTCACCGCGCATCGCGACAATTTCCCCATCCAAAATAAAATCCTGGGGCAAATCGCGGACCGCGTCGGCGATTTCGAAGAACGTTTTGGTAATCTCCTTCAAATCGCGGGAGTAAATCGCGACAGTGCGGCCCACTTTGTGAAGTTGAGCTCGAATGCCATCGTATTTGTCTTCAACCCAGGCACTGATTTTCGGTTGCGGCAAGACCATGGGCAGGGCTGGATCACTGCTTGCGGGCGCAGCGTGCCAGGCGAACGCGCGTTTCCAGATCGCGGCGGCCGTCTCCTCTGGCGAAGCAAGCATGTACTTCACCGGACGAAATGGAATCAGCGTGGCGGACGGCAATTGCTTGTGGCGGGCGAGAATGGCGGTTTCGCCGATGTTGCCCAATAACAAGTTTGCGTTTTTCACCTGATCGAGAGGCGCTTCAAACGCCTTGGCAATCGCTTCCTCAACCAAACCTTCCTTCAAGCCGATGCGAAGGTCGCCCGTCAAAATTTTTACCAGATACTTTCCTTCGAGCGGGGTGCAGCGCTGCAAAAATTGCAGCAGGTGCGGGAGCTTCGCGATTGGGCCACGAGCGGTGAGAAGTTGAAGTAAAAGATTTTCCACGGAGACCAGATTTTCCCCCGGCTGGATTCCCGCATTCGTTTTTTCCAGAACCTCGAACGCGGCCTCTCCCAAATCGCTGTGCTTGAGATAAATCTGGCCGAACTCCGCCTGGTTGAATGAGCCGAGGGCGCAGAGCACATCGCGGATCAATGCCCAACCGAGCTGCAGGACTTTATTCTGGGTGGGCGGGAATGGATTTCCTGTGAACCAGACCGCAGCCAGGCCCAGAGCCTTGCTCTCCAACGTCGAGAAATACTCGGCAAGAGAGCGGGTCTTCTCCAGCTTCTTGGTGGTGCTCGCGATCTTCGCGCAGGTTTCCGCGAAGTAGTGGAACGATTCAGGCGTGGAAACGCTCTTCTCACTTGGAGGCGATTCTCGCAAAACCAAACTGCTCCGCTGCGGAGTTGGGAAATGCTTCCCGAGGGTCAGGGGCAGCGCGAGTTGATCCTGTTCGCTCAAAGGCTGCGCGTCGAACCCCAGATCGCGCAAGCTCTGAGCGAATTCAGCCGCAAAGCCATGCAACGTGTAGATTTTCTTCGGGCCAACCATTTGCGCCATCTTCACCAAGTCCGGAAAATCGGCGTGGTCGCTCAAGGGGAACGCTGCGTGCGCGGCATATCGAAATCGGCAATTCGGGTCCACCGCCCAACCAGTCAACACCGCCACCCGAGTACGGCCAAGGTTACGAAGCATCGTTGAATTGGCCACATTTGGCGGACACAAAAGCACTTTGCCTTGCGCTTTGCCGGCGTCGTACTTTTCATAAGGAGGAAAGCAGATCCCGAATTGTTCATAAATCTCGGTCAGCTTGTGGACCGTGCCGTGCAGCATGATCGGCAAACCAGCCTCCCCTAATCCGCAAAGCAGTTCCTGGCTTTTGCCCAGGGAATAGCCGAGTAACACCGCGGTTTCATCATTGTCCAGCGCTTCCCGGCAGAAACGGATGATCCCTTTCATCACTTCTGGCGCGGGCGGAAATTGATAATGTGGCCGCCCGTAGGTGGTTTCCATAATCAGGATGTCTGCGGGACGAGGTTCGCAGGCTTCCGCTGACAACCCCGGGCGAAGTTTAAAATCCCCAGTGTAAAGCAGTGAACTGCCTCCTGCTTCGATGTGGGCCATGGCACTGCCGAAGATGTGTCCTGCCGGCAAAAGCCGAATCGCATAAGGCGTATCCTTCCCCGAAAAATTCAGGACGCGTCCATACGGGGCGAGATGTTCGATCCATTGACCTCCTAATCGAGAATGCATCAAGCGTGAGGTCGCCTCGGTAAGGATGATTTCCCGATGCAGGGCAGTGTGATCGGAATGCGCATGGCTGACAAAGACAATGTCCACTCCAGGTTGGGGTTCGTGCGCATCAAGCCACAACCCAAGCCGGGGCAAATAAACAGCCCCGTTCTGGAAAGCAATTTTGAAAGCGGACATCTGGTCCCAACAAATTCAGGGATGGACCCTCATTTGTAAAGATTGAGCTCCTGAAAGCGCTGGAGAGACCATACGAGAACTGTTATTCTGATAAGCCGTAAACATGATTTACTTCGACCACAACGCCACCTCACCGATATTGCCGCTAGCCAGAGACGCGTGGATCGAGGCGACTGAAGTTTACATCGGCAATCCCTCCAGTCCCCATCGGATCGGGTCGCGCGCCGAGACGGCCCTGAACCGTGCGCGTGAAAGCTTGGCTTTAATGCTCGGCTGCGATGCACTTGATCTGGTTTGGACTTCCGGGGCAACGGAAGCGAATAATGCAGTCCTGCATCATTCCGCGCGCGAGGCTGGTCCAGATTCTGAAATCTGGGTTTCTTCGATCGAACATCCCTCCGTGATTGAACCCGTAAATCACTACTTTGCGGCGAGGACACGATTCATTCCGGTTTCGCATGGCGGCGTAGTAGAGATCGATTGGATTGCCCAGAACCTACTGAAATCCAAGCCCGCGTTGATCGCAGTCATGGCCGCCAACAACGAGACTGGAGTCATCCAGCCTTGGAAAAAAATTGGCGAGCTTTGCCGTCAGGCGGGCGTTCCTTACTTTTGCGATGCGACTCAATGGATCGGTAAAGCCCCGGCGAAAGGACTGGGCGATTGCGATTTCGTCACCGGAGCTGCCCACAAATTTGGCGGGCCGCGAGGAGTTGGGTTTTTGAAATGCCCGCCCAAAGGCCGGTTCAATTCGATGATTCTCGGTGGACCGCAAGAGGAAGGCCGCCGCGCGGGAACAGAGAACGTCCCTGGCGTCTTCAGCATGATGCGGGCCTTGGAAATCCGGAATAACCAAATTGACCAGGGTCAAATCGAACATTCATTAGCGTTGAAAGAAAAGTTCGAGCGCCGGTTGCTCGAAACTTTGCCCGGGACTGAAATTGTCGGCGGAAGGGAACCTCGCCTCTGGAACACCACCATGGCATTAATGCCTGAAGCAGATTGCCAGCAGCGCTGGGTAGTGAAATTGGATAAGCTCGGCTGCGCCGTTTCAACCGGCTCAGCCTGTTCCAGCGGCAAAGAGAAGCCTTCACATGTACTCAACGCGACCGGCTATCCGGCCCCGGACGCGGCCCGAGCGTTGAGGTTTAGCGCGAACGCCGAGACCAAAGCAGAGGAGTGGGACGCCCTGCTGGATGCGCTGGCCAAGATTCACGCGGGACTAAATTCTTAGCGGCTTAGCGGCTATTTTTCTTAATCAAATCGGCAATGTTCACCGGACACCCGCCATGCTTCTTGCTTTCATCCGCTCCTTCCATAAACGCGAACATCTCGATGGTTTCTTCGGGTGATACGGGTGGCTTGCGAGTGCGGTAAAACTCCATGATCTCCCGCACCAGGTTCGCGTAGCTCCCGTCGCCCTTTTGTTCGGCCACCATTTTGGTGCCGAAAATGATTACCTTGTGCGGGGTGCTGCCGCGGCGCAGACCCTGGAGCGTTCCGATTTTTCCACCGCGCCAAACCCCGGTGATGACATCCGTATCTGGTGTGGCGGTGCGAACCACGGTCTCGCAACCAGTGCCCATAACCGTATAAAGAGCTTCCGCGGCGTGAACTCCATACCAAAACATATCCGGATGATGCTTCTCCAGCTCGGCCGGGCCATAGGAAAGCGCCGCTTTAATCTCTCCGACATCCATCTTCTTGAGTTCCTTCAACGAATCATAAAAGCGATAGGAAGAGGAACTAAAAACCGGAACGCCCGCCTCTTTGGCAAGGCGATAAATCTCAATCACATCGCGCAACGATCCCGCCACTGGTTTATCAATAAACAACGGTTTATGAGCCGCGATCACCGGTTTGGCTTGTTCCAGATGCGGACGCCCATCAACACTTTCGATCATCACCACATCCACTTCTTTGCAAAGGTCTTCGATCGAGGGAACGATTTTGACATGCCATTTTTCATCGAGTTGCTTGGTGTAACCCTCCACCCGGTCCGCGCTGGCGGGGACATCGGCACTGCCACCTTTGAAAGCGGCGACCACTTTTCCGCCCGCCACGTGCTCTTTATTGTTCGAATCGTTCAGCAGTTCCGTGAACGCGATCACGTGGGAAGTGTCCAGCCCGATCAATCCAACTTTCAGGTCGTCAGCAGGGTTACTGCGGGGAAAAAAGCACGAGAGTGCGGTCAACACGAGAATGGTCTTGTTTTTCATCGACACCTTTATAGCAAGGAGAGGCTTGTCATTGCCAGCAGGACTTCGTAAGCCTTAGCGGTTATGTTTACCGGAATTGTCGAGGAAGCGGGGGTGTTGAGCGCTTTAGAAAAAGCGCCTCGATCCAGCACCTTCACTATCGCGACCAACCTCCCGGACATTACCCTCGGCGACAGCGTCGCAGTCAACGGCTGCTGCCTGACCGTCGCCAGGCTTTACCCGCAGCGCAGGAAAGCGGGGCATAAATTCGCGCTCGGGTTTGATCTGCTGGAAGAAACATTGAGCCGCACCAATTTAGGTTTAATTCCGTCTGGTTCACTTGTGAACCTCGAACGCTCTCTTCCACTCACAGGCAGGTTGGGCGGGCATTTCGTCACAGGTCACATCGATGGACTCGGGAAAATCATAAGTTTTGAACAGCGAGGCACGGATATTTATCTTGAGATCAAGCCACCGTTCGAACTCATGCGCTACCTGGTCCCGAAGGGATCCGTCGCCATCGATGGCATCAGCCTGACCGTGGCCGAGGTGAAGAAAAGTTCCTTCGCGGTCTGGATTATCCCCCACACCTATGAAGTCACTTCCCTTCGGCGGCGGGCGCCTCATCACCTCTTGAACCTGGAGATGGATATCCTGGCAAAATATGTCGAGCGGCTGCTTACTCCAAACCCAGCCCAGTCCTGACAGCAAACAACCTAAGCAGTCCCCGATCCGATCACGGGGTGTTAATGGTGCGGAAGCAGGTGAATCTCGCGTTGGGATTTATTGTGACGGTCACATTGCCCGTCTGGCCGCTCAGCGCACCAGTGCTCACCCCTGTCCAGTTATGAAAATCGGACGACGATTGCAGCGTATATTTTTGCCCACTATCCCCCGAGATGCGCAGAGTGAATTGATTTCCAGCTTTGCTTGCGAGGGATAGAGTCAGCGGTTTATTGCTGATCGGCGAGCCAACCGGTCCACCGAAAAATACCCCGTTCAATACGGCGTTAGGCCCAGCCGTCTTTGAGAGCCTAATCTGGACTGCTCCGAGCAGGTCATACACCACATAGATGCCATTTTGAAATTGCGCGAGGTCATGAGCGTCCAATGTGGTCCCGGTGCCAATATCGATTATCTCGAAGTGCTCCGCACGGCCAGCGCCGTCCCAGTCCAGCACATAAAAGCTCACCCGATGCGCCGCGGAACCGGTGATCGAGAGATCGATACTGAGGCTATCCGCATACCAGGTGGCGGCGATCCCGCTAGGGTCAGTCGGAGATGCACGCAATGCCCGCGGGTCACTCGTATTGGTCTCCCAGACGAAGTCAGATTTCCCACCAAGGCTCACCTGGGCATAACTCGCCGGGTGGGCATCTCCACCTGCAATGACGTAACCTTCGGCGCCGTATTTAGCTGGCCAATCGCCTTGGGTGGCGGCGTCAATCCCAATGAATTTGGCTGAGGCGCTCGGAGCGGCCTGCGCGGGAGTGGTGGCCTGTGCCTCGGCTGAATAGGGAGAAAGGCCCGCCGTGTTAAATGCTCTAATTCGATAATAGTACTGTGTGCTCGCGGTTAATCCGGTATCGTTGAATCCCGTTCCTCCTGCCGAAATCGTTGTTATCTCGCCCCAGGAGCCATTCGCTCCCTTTTTGCGCTCAAGTTTAAACCCAGTTTCATTTGCCACATCCGTCCACTGTAGATCGATCCGGCTGCTCGAAATAGCGGTCGCGCGCAAATCGGTCGGAGTTGCTGGAGGTTGCGGGGTGCTTCCCGAAACCGTGGCTGTCGCAAAAATCCCTTGGCTAGGGTTATAGTAGCTGCCGCTGGCAGTCTGCTCCAGTTTAACGGCCCTTACCATGTAGGTGTACGATCCGGCCGGTGGAACGTCCGAGTATTGTGTTGCGCCAACAGGCGCATCCCCCGTCACTCGAGTGAAAGGTCCAGCGGCGGACACGGCTCGATACACATGGTACCCAGCTATATTTTCGTCGCCCGAAGCTCCCCAGGAGAGGTTCACCTTGCCAGGCTGGGTCGCCGCATTCAGATTTGATGGCGGAATCACCGGCAGCAATCGCAGGGTTGGATCACCCATTAAATCAATATGAACCTGGTGCGAGCCTTGATCCCATGGCGCAAACAGACCATTCGTGTTGTTATTCTGGCTTTGCAGAATGCAATAGCCGATTGTCTCGCCTAGTCCCATCGGGAAGTACCAGGTGCTCGGAAAGCCAGAATAACTCGCTGTGAGCACATTCCCCGAGCCAAGCGGAGCCCGAAGAAAGTTACTCTCATTATTCCAATCGCCGAAATAGCTGCCCATCCACATGGTGAAGACAGCTTTAATATCTTTGACGGCGAAATCATCCGAAGTGCCCACTCCCATTGAATAGTAGTAACTCCCTCCTCCGCTCGCAAAGCTCCAAAGGTAGCTTTTAGAAGTTGCCGCCGGGAAGTAACCATCCCAGGGCGCGAAGTCGGTCTGGCCCTGGCCGAAGAACGTCGAAAAACTCCGATAGGCGCTGCCCGCAATGGGATCCTTGCCTTTATCGGCAAAATTGTCGCACATAATTCCCCGACGATCCGCTGTAAATAGCCGATGCCTAAATCCATGGTCCTTTTGGAAGTATTGCCTCATCAAGTCGACTTCAGAGCGGGAAGGAGTTTTGTTGGCGAAGCAAGTCATGTTAGATAGATCCACCCGGCCCATTTGGAGTTTCAACGTGGCTGGCGGTTGTGCCTGATCGAACTTTCCATCGCCCGGCACGTTCCAATTCACGTCCCGTTCCGCGGTAGTCGTATTAACGTCTGTATCTGTCCAGTTCCCATCCACATCGGCATAGTAGACATCCGCGGGCCAGGCGCCCTGATGATTCGGGTGCCCATCCGGGTCCACATCCCCGGCGTATGGGACAGGAATATGTCCGATCAGGAACAGGGCCGTTAACTTGCCCGGATCAGAGCGATAGGCAGCCTGCACCGCGGCTCGAACGGACGGGGCGAATCACTCGCCGACACAGTTTGCCGCACAACGCCCCAACCGTCTCCAATCAGGTCGCGCTCCAGTTGATCCAGTTCGGGTCCAAGATTCGACGCGATCGAATTCTCGATTAACAACAGGACCTTCCCATGAGTATCAACCAACGGCACCTTGATCCCGGAACGGATGTAGCCGTATCCCTCGTATGTATCGGCCCAGTACTTCACCAGGCGATATTCGTATGGCTTGCCCACTTGGATATTCGTATCTTCGAATGATGTGGTGCTTCCGCTCAGCGTTCCCAATTCCTGCCAATCCGAATCGAGCGTACGTTTGGCCACGGTATATTTCTGTGTGTCTGGATCGCCCGGCCAGGTGAGCGTGATCTTCGCTGGAGACTCTTGAATAGTTGCTGAAAGCTGGACTGCGTACTTTTCCGGCGGGAAATCCCCCGCTGGACTCGACCAGAGCAAAAGATGAAGACCCACCAGTAATGCGGCCCCCTGTTGCCAGCGAGGGCAGACTTTATTTCGCGTCATGCTCCCATTCTTGAAGAATCGCTGCTTGAGTTAAATCAGAGGGTCTGATGGTTCAGCCGTCAACTTTTCAGAGCGAATTACGTCCGCCCCACGCTGAGCCGAACGGTCAAGCATTTGATGACGGCCGAGGAACACAAAAATGGCGCTGTCAATGGAGCGCACCTTAGATTTTTTCAGGCAGCAGCAGCAGTTAAGGCCCGTTCCCGTTCCAGTAGGGTGGGATGCGAATAGTAAAAATCGCTGTAAAGCCGGTGCGGAGTCAGGTTGCTTAGATTTTTTTCATTTAACTTGCGCAGTGCTCCAATGAGTGAATCGGGCCCGCCCATCACCCCCCGCGCGTAACCGTCCGCCTGGTATTCAAAATGTCGTGAGACCAGATTCGTAATCGGTGACAGCCAGAACGTGACCGCGCCGCTGAGAAACGAAAAGAGCAGCAGCGCCGGAACAATGCTGCCAGGTTCAAAGCCGAAAGCCTCATAAAACGCAGGTGCCTCCGCTAGTTTTGCGATCACAAAAAACATCAGCAGCATTCCAGCGGCGGAGGCAACCAGCATTTTCGGAATGTGCTTCTTCTTGTAGTGCCCGATCTCGTGCGCCAAAACCGCCTCCAATTCCGGCTCCGAGAGCTGGTTGATCAGCGTGTCGAAAAGAACGATTTTTCGGAATCTTCCAAAACCGGTAAAGAATGCATTGGAATGTTTGGAGCGCTTGCTTCCATCCATCACTTGAATTGTCTTGGCATGAAAACCAGTCCGTTCGCCCAACCCGAGCAATCTTTGGCGCAACGAACCTTCGGGAAGTGGGGTGAACTTGTTGAAGAGCGGCATGATGAGAATTGGCCCGAGCACCACCATCAGAAGCTGAAACACCAGCACAATCCCCCACGCCCAAAGCCACCAATGTGCTCCCGCGGCAGGAACAATTCTTAACACTAAAGCCAGCAGCGGCACGCCCATGATCAGCGCCAGCAACATCCCCTTGAAGCGGTCCAGCCACCAGGTCTTTGCGGTACTGGTATTAAAACCGAAACGCTCTTCCAGATGGAACTGCTCATGCCATTCCAGCGGCCAATCGAGAATCGAAAACGCCAATCCGGCCAGAACCAGGTACAGAGCCATCGCCCAGATGGAGTTTCCTATTTGCTGCGAAAACCACTTATACGACAATGGGAGTATGCCGCTCGCGAGCACCAGCACCAGGACAGCCGTGCCATAGGTGAGTTCAAAACGGCTGAACCGCCCCTTCGCCAAAGTGTACTCCACCCCTTTCTTATACGTGGCTTCGTCAATGGTCTGCCGAAACGCTTCGGGAACAGCTTTCGAATTCGCAACAGTCTCCTTTTGATTCAGCCGCTCAAGCCAGAGCTGCGCCAGCCATTTTAAAACCACCAGCAGAATTGCAACCCAGAATACGATCGTCATGTAGTAGTAATTCTACTCCCTCGTGATTGTTTCATCCAGATTCAGCAGCACCCGCGAGAGCGCAACCCACGCTTCGAAGGAGTTGCTCGCGCGGTGCAATTCCGCCGTCAGAAGCTGATTCAAACGCTCCTTTTCGTTGGCTGCGGGCGGACGGCCGAGGCACGAGCGAAACGCGAATTCGATTCGCGCATCGTCGCTGGAAAGACGCTCATGCTGGACACGTGATGCGAGGGCCTGCGCAAATTCGTAAAACTGAGTGTCGTTTAAAAGCGTAAGCGCTTGCAGCGGGGTATTCGAACGCATCCGGCGCGTGCAGGCGCTGAATGCATCTGGAGAATCGAAAACGCTCAGCGCAGGGTAAGGCGTAGCTCGCCAGAAGTGGGTATAGATCGCGCGCCGATAACGTTGCGAACCGGCGCTCGCTTTCCACTCGCGTTTCACTTGGCCGAGAGTCATTACCCCATCGGGCTGCGGCGGGTAAACAGGAGGACCGCCGATTTGTTCGTTCAGGAGACCGCTGGAAGCCAATCCCGCGTCTCGAATCAGTTCTGCGTCCAGCCGCAAACGCGATTGGCGCGCCAGCAGATGATTACTCGGATCGTTCAAAGCCAGCTCGGGCCGCACACGGGAGGATTGGCGGTAGGTCGCCGAAGTCACGATCAGCCGGTGAATTGCTTTCATGCTCCATGGATTTTTGCCTGACATGAATTGCCAAGCCAGATAATCGAGCAGCTCGGGGTTTGACGGCGGAGTTCCCTGGCTGCCGAAATCATTCTCCGTCTCCACAATTCCGCGGCCAAAATATTGCTGCCAAATACGATTCACCGTCACTCGCGCTGTCAGCGGATTGGCAGGATCAACTACCCAATGAGCAAGATCGAGACGGGTGAGCGGTTTCTCCGACACCGGAACGCATTTGCTTTTGTGCAGCACCTCGGGGAATCCAGCACCTACCTTTTCGGAAGGCCGGGTGAAATCTCCTTTCACGAAAATAAAAGTCTGCCGCGGCTCTTTCGCCTCTTCCATCACCAAAGTAGTGATCCGCTTGCGCTCACGTTTTTCCAACTTGACGAATCGGCTATGCCGCGGTTTGAAATCGGGGTTCTCAGGTTTCACCAGGAGATACACCGCCCGTTTTTGCTCGAAAGTTCTTTGCGGCCAAGGCACTCCAACCGCCTCGCGCACATTCGCCGCCAGCTTCGCCTTCTCCTCCTCGCTCAAAGCGGCCTCCCATTTAGCCACATCATTTCCCTGGCCATCCAGGAAGCGTTGCAAATCGCCTCGAACTTCTTCGAGCTCCTTTTCCAAACTCTCCGGCGGCTCAAATTCATTGGGGATTTCCATGACGCCGCCAAAGCTTCCCTGTCCATGGCCATCCTGCACCGTTTGGTTAAAAAACGCGAAAAGCTGGTAATAATCCCGCTGTGTGATTGGATCGAACTTATGATTGTGACACTGCGCGCAACCAACGGTCAGTCCCAGAAAAACCGTGCTGAAGGTATTCACTCGATCGATCACCGATTCCACCCGGAATTGTTCGGGATCAATTCCACCCTCCTGGTTTATCTGGGTATTCCGATTGAAACCGGTCGCGATTTTTTGCTCAACGCTCGCGTTTGGAAGGAGGTCCCCCGCAAGCTGCTCGATCGTGAACTGATCGAAGGGCATGTCTCGGTTCAGCGCTGCCACCACCCAATCCCGATACTTCCAGATCTGTCGCGGAGCATCGATGCTGTAACCGTTCGAGTCTGCGTATCGTGCGGCATCAAGCCACCAGCGCCCCCACCGCTCACCATAATGAGGAGACGCCAGCAAATGCTCGACCACACGCTCATAAGCCAGCGGGTCCGTGTCCGCAATGAAAGCTTCGATCTCCTCGGGCGTGGGCGGCAAGCCGGTCAGATCCAGAGTCACCCGACGCAGGAGGGTGTACCGATCCGCCTCTGGTGATGGAGTGACATTTTCCTTTTCGATCCGCCAGAGGACGAAATAATCAATCGCGTTCCGTGGCCAATCGGTGGCTTTCACCTGTGGCAATCGCGGTTGTGGAGGCGCAACATAAGCCCAATGCTGCTGCCAAACCGCCCCTTGTTTGATCCACTCGCGGAACGTCTCTATTTCTTGCGCCGAAAGTTTTTTGCCACTTTTGGGTGGTGGCATCTGCTCCTCCGGCTCAGTGGACGCAATCCGGATTGCCAGCGCGCTTTTTTCAAGATTCCCAGGAACGATGGCGCGGTTTCCGGATTTCAATTCGGCGAAGGCGCCCTCCTTTTGATCGAGGCGGAGACCGGCCTTGCGCTTGTTTTCATCAGGCCCGTGACACCCGTAACACTTGTCCGAAAGCATCGGCCGGATCTGCTGATTAAAATCAATGGGCGCGGCTGCCTCACTATGTGAGACGCCGAATGCCAGCACGACCGCGACACATGAAATCAGCACAGTTATTCGTCGAGCCACGCCCGAATTGTAGCGCATGAACCGATCCTTCGTCACCCGCAATCTGCAATCCATTCCTCTCATTCGTCCCTCCACCTCGACGGGTCCGAGTAAGTTTCTCCAGGCGGTCCATCGGGGAGCAACATCGGATGAAAGGGCAATCCATAATCCGCCAGCGCTCGCCCATAAAGAATACTCCAGGGCGAGTTCTTCCAGAAAAACGTCGGCATCTCCCCATGCCTCGGACACGGACTCGCCTCCCCACACGGACATTCCTTCAACTTCGAAAAATACCGCTCCGCCCGATCCCCTGCCCGCCAGGTGTCGTATTCATCGCAGCGGCGCATGGTGTAGTTGTAAACGGCGATGAGCAGCGTCTCGCGGGCGGCGGCTTCTTTGCGGAGTTTGCGGGAGATTTCGGTTTCGGGTTCGCCGTCCTCGTGGAGCGGGAGTTCGGAATCGGATTCGCTGTTCAACTCGTCGCAATCGTGGAGCGGGGTTTCGGCGGTGGTAGGGAGGGTGGAGGGATCGAGATTAAGATTATGATTACGATTATGATTAAGAGAAGTGGAATCGCGGTCTGGAATAGTGAGACTCGTGACCTCGTCTCCTACGTTGTTGGACGGCGGCACCGAGACAGTGGTCGAACTCGCAGGTCCTACCGGATGGGCAAAAGACGTCCGCGCTACGGCGCTTTGGTCAACCGGCGTTTCAGTCAATTCTTCGTCTGGCAACAACTGCCTCAATAGCGGGTCCTTCCGAAAGATCTTGGTCATGCGCTCTGTATATTGACTGTCCGTCTCTCCCGGCTTGAGCGCCGACCCGAGTTGGTCCTCTCCACCATTGCGTGCTGAATGCTGTCTCGAGGATGCCGCCTCTTCCCGAGAAGTTTTTAACTCCACTTCCACCTGCAATCTGAGCTTTTTCAATTCCAAATTCTCGCGCGCGATCCGGTTCCGTTCCTTCGCCACTTCGATTCGCTGCCGATCGGACTCGGCCTGGTCTGCGCGATAAAAAATCCCGAATAGATCCTTCAAATCGCTGGGCTTGGTATCACTTTCCAGCGCCAGCTCGAATGCACGCTTCTCCACCAACTTCAATGCCGCAGGCCGATACTCGACGTTTCCCAGCGCCTCGGCATCCAATAATTGTCCGACTGCCAATTGATCGTCTGAGGCATCATCCACATGCGCTTCCAGCTTGTAACGCTTGAACCAGCGCTTGAGTTGGTCTTTATCGGTGTGGATAGACCATTCCTGGGCGACTTTTTGGGCGAGTGCTCTCAGGCTGAGGCCCTCGCGCCATTGGATGAGGGTGGTTTTCCTGTCCGCGGACAGGGCGGAGAGTTCTCCGATGGGTGTTGGTTTTCGCATGATTCGTTTTGGGTTAATGGTTTTGGGCCATGGGCAGATGGTTAGAGAGTTTGGGGGTGGGTTGAGGAGACCGAGCTAAAGCGGCGGTTAGCGCGAGCGGGGTTTGTCGTTTGTCGAGTGCCCGATTTGGCGCGACAAAGCGCGACAAAACGCGACAAGGAGTTAACTGCAAGGAGTTCACCACAGAGGCACAGAGATTTCAAACCGCGAAAGGGAATGGCCTCGACAGAACGCACGGAACTCAAAGAAATGGAAGTTGAACCGCAGATAACGCTGATGACGCTGATGGGAATTTCTTCAGCAGGGTTTAAGCGCGAGGAGTTTACCACAGAGACACAGAGGCACAGAGATTTTAAGACGCGAAATACGCTGAATATCCGAAAGGAAAGCAGACGAGACAGAATTTGGGTGTCACTGCTCCCGGCGGTGCGAGGCGAAAGTTCGGTGGCGTCCTTGAGAGTGGGGATGTGGGACTCGAAGGATCGAGGCTCAAATCTGCACTCGCACCTGCCTTTGCTAAAGCTACGGCAGGGTTCAAGGACGCCAAAAATAGTTTTGGCATCCATAGAATCACTTTCTGATCTGTGGCTTTAGGCCGCAGAAAGGATGTCTTTTACATCCGTGAGAGTATTTTTAGCAGAATGGAGAAACTGTGTCAATTGGAAATTTTGCGATTTTTCATTCAGTCTTGCGCCAGCGCATTTTTTGCGCTGAAAGCCATGCTTGCACAATCTTTGTGGAACTGGATTATGTTCGCCAGATGGAACGGTTTTGCTCATGGATGGTTTTGGTGCTCGGCCTGAGCGCTTTTCATGCCCCACAACTCCAATCCGCTGATTCTGCCCCCTGCACCTCCGATCCGGCCCACGTCGATGCAAAGACCGAAAAGCCGTTGCCCTGGCCCGAGGGCATAATCCCCTTCGACATCTCAAAGCTCAACGCCGATCAGGCCGCTCAAGCCAAAGAGGCGATGCAGCTTTGGATGGACACCGGCGCAAATATTAAATTCATCGCGCGCACCACCGAAACCGAATATATCTATTTCACCGGCAAGACCGATGCCGGGAACAACACGACTTTTAACGGCTTCCGCAAAGGTTCTCGTCTGGAGATTAACATCACCGCTTTCTGGTGGCGGCAAGGTCCATGGATGCCCGCACATGAACTTGGGCATGCGCTCGGCTTTTTCCACGAGCACCAGCGTTGGGATCGCGACAAATACGTCACCATCCATTACGAACACATTAAGCCAGGCCGCGAACCCGATTACGATTGGGTGCCAAAAACAAATTGGATCGTCGCCAGCCCCACTTACGATTACTGGTCAATCATGCATTATCGCATTTGCTGGGCCTCGAACTGCGAGTCCGAATGCAAAGACGGCGACGGCTCCAGCCCTTGCGCAGTGATTGATCCGGCCGGTACCCAATTCGATAAAGTGATCGGCCAATGGACCGAGAACAAAATCAGCAAACTCGACGCCGAGAAGCTCCGTTTGGTTTATGGCAGAAAAGATGCAGGAAAAAGATGAGGCGCCGAACGGCAGGGGCATACGCTAACTAAACGTATGTCAAAACTGACGTATATTACTGGACGGATCTCTTTGATTCGGGCACGAGGCATCGCCGAAAATCCAACTTGATCAGAGGTTTCTTCAAATGGGTGATGAGCGATATCTGTGGGGGAGTGATTTTCAGCCGTCCCGTTGGGACTGAAAAGAGCATTGGGGGTCGGTTCCCAACACTAAAGCTGTTGGGCTATGGTCGGTGCTCCCTTCGGGAGGCAAGAGGTGGAACGCCACCCCGGCGGGTGGGCGGGGAAACGGGCATCTGGCGGAGCGGCGGAGGGCAATTCAAATTTTGAAATTTGAGGATATTTGAGGATTTCAGATTAGGGAAGATGCAATCAACTAAAATCGGCAAACTAAAAATTTATTTTCTTTTTCTATCCGTGAAATTCCTCCCGCCGGTGGTTAAATGGACTTCGCGCCTCCTGGAGGGATGGGTTCAGCAGCCTCGCCTGTCATTGGCTGAACACTTCTCGCAATTTTGTGAGGATGACTCCGCAAGCTCCTGGCTCCAACTTGCCAAGACAACGTACGCACCGCGTTTTTGATAAACTTCGGAGATGGTCGAGCGCCACTTGTCCCTCCGATCCGGCGAACCGGCAGGGAACGCGGAAGGGAGCTGTAAATCCTCCTGTGGTTAATGGGACGACCAGGACAGTGTGCAGGCGGGCATTCATCTCGTCCGGCGAGATTATGACCACCGGACGTGTCTTGCGCATCTCGGACCCTTCGGCTGGATCCAGACGTGCCAGCCAGACCTCAAATCTTTTCATCGAGGCTGGGCCATTGCCATTCGGTGCTGTCCCATTCGTGCGAGGTCTCGCTGAACGACTGCAAGTCCGCGAAGTCGCGGTCCAATTCTTCTTGTGGAATTGCGCGCAGTGCCTCGGCCCAGCCTTCGCGCGCCTGGCGGGGGCGGGGACTCACAATGAGTGTTCTATCCTGGATTGTCACCGTGGCTTCGCTTCCGAAGCCGCATGCGTCCAAGATTTCCTTGGGCAGCAGCAAACCGAAACCATCACCCACCTTTTCAATTTTGGTCTGCATTTCCGTAAAATAGCCGATTACTGTTGAAGCGACAACGCGTTTTCCTACGCGCCCGATGATACGCAATGATACGCATGATGAGCGCAAAAAAGCCCCGCTAAAAAAGATTGACGCTGTTTCGGGTAGTGGATAGCGTCCGGCTGTAAATACCGAGCATGCGCCCCGAATTTACGTTTCGGGGCTTTTTCTTGCCGTGCAGGTGAATTCGAAACTATGCCGAATACGATTCTGGTGGGCGCCCAATGGGGCGACGAAGGAAAAGGAAAGATTATCGATGTCCTGACCGAACAGGCGGACGTCGTGGTGCGCACTCAAGGCGGAAATAACGCCGGGCACACCGTTTTCATTGGTTCAAACAAATACGTTCTTCACCTTGTGCCTTCCGGGATTTTAAGGCCAGGCAAGGTTTGCGTGATTGGGAACGGCGTGGTGGTGGACCCAATTTCGCTCGTTCAAGAGATCGAAGGGTTGCTCAAGCTGGGGATCAAAGTGAATGGCAACCTGTTGCTTAGTGAAACGGCGCACCTGGTTTTTCCGTATCATCGGATGCTCGATGAGCAACGTGAGCTCTTTAAAGGAAAGAACAAGATCGGCACGACCAAGCGCGGGATCGGCCCAGCTTATGGCGACAAGGCCGCGCGCACTGGTTTGCGGGTGATTGATCTGATCAATCCCGCCCGTTTCGAGCTGCAACTCAAGGTGCGCATCAAAGAAAACAATGAAATCCTGAAAGCTTTTGGAGCGCCGCCGCTCTCGTTCAAAAAGATTCACGGCGAATACCGGCAAGCGGGGGATTACCTGCAAGCTTTTGTGGCGAACACCGTTGTCTGGCTCCACGAAGCCGTGGAGCGCAACCAGGCAATTTTGTTCGAAGGCGCGCAAGGCACATTCCTGGATCTGGACCATGGCACTTACCCCTTCGTCACCTCCTCGAACACCACCGCGGGCGGGGCTTGCACCGGTTCAGGGGTGCCGCCGAACAGGATGGACCGCGTGGTTGGAGTGATGAAAGCCTACACCACTCGCGTGGGCGAAGGCCCATTGCCCACGGAAGATCCTGAGATCGCGGATATGCTTCATGGGATGGGCCGCGAATTCGGCGCGACGACTGGACGCGCCCGCCGTTGCGGATGGTTCGATGCGGTAGCGACTCGCCATGCCACGATGGTCAATGGCATCGACGAGCTTGCTATTACCAATGTCGATGGCTTGGACAGCCTCGATAAAATCAAAGTCTGCACCGGGTATCGCTGCGGGCCGAAGACCTATGATTACGTGCCAAACGACATCGAAACATTTTCCAAATGCGAGCCGGTTTACACCGAATTGCCGGGGTGGAAAACCCCGACGCATGAGGTCACCAGTTGGAAACAAATGCCTGCCAAAGCGCGAACTTATCTGAAGACCATCGCGGAGCTGACCGGAGCTAAGTTGACCATAGCTTCCATTGGTCCCGCGCGGGAGCAGACCATTTTTTTGTGATGGGTTGTTCTTAGTCTTACGCCTAATCCTAATCCTAATCCTAATCTTAATCCTAATCGAATCTCCGGCAGCGAAGGGAATATGGTTTTAAAGAGGAGAGGGGATTAAGATTAAGATTAAGATTAAGATTAAGATTAAGATTAAGATTAGGATCAAGAGGAAGGAAAGACCAAGAGGGAAGCATGGAGTCGGCCGCCATATCAATGATCTTGGGGGGAGCCATTGTGGCTGTGGCCGGTTACGCGTTAACCAAGCCGCTGGATATCCGCGGGCATCGGTGGCCCTGTATTCTGCTGAGCATTCCGCTGGTCTGTTTGGTCATCAACGTCTTTGCGGTGTCCGTTTCTGGCAATTCCGCCGCTCTCGGCCCGGGGATAGGCGCCATTTTAGCCATTGCCGGACTCGCCTTCGTCTGGAAAGACGTGTTCTCTCACTACACCAGTGGCGGGGTGATGCGCCTGATCACTGGGAACCTCAACGCGAACAGCGGGATCACCCCGGACCTTCGCCTCCCAAAATGGCACCGGAAGGAAGGGCGCATCGATGAAGCCATCCAGGTTCTCCATGAGGAGTTGGAGAAGGATGAATTTGATTACGAAGCTCTCGTGCTGTTAACCGAGCTTCACGAGGAGAAGAGGGACGTGACCGCAGCCCACGTGGCGATTACCAAGCTCTTTCATTCCGGCCGCCTCGCTGGCGTGCAAATCGATATGATTGAAGAACGGAAAAAACGATTGGAGGAAAAAGTTTTGATCGAGCAGCTTAACGCGCGCAAATGAGCACCGCCCCCCATCTCAGTCCGCAAGCTGTCGAAAACCTTCCGGCCCATGTCGCCATTATCATGGATGGCAACGGACGGTGGGCGAAACAGCGGCACCTCCCCAGGGTGGAAGGGCATCGGAATGGGGTTGAATCCGTGCGGATGGTGGTGCGCGCTTGCGGCGAAATTGGGATCAAATATCTGACCCTCTACGCGTTTTCGGTCGAGAATTGGAACCGCCCACAGGACGAGGTGGACACGCTGATGAAATACCTGGCGCGCTATTTAAAAAATGAAATTGGCGAGCTCAATCGAAATAACGTCCGCCTCGAAGTGATCGGCCAGATTTATCGGCTGCCCGAGTTCGTCAAAGATCAACTGCACAAAACCCAGGCGGCGCTAGCGAAGAACAAAGGGCTGACCCTGATCCTCGCGCTTAGCTATGGCGGACGCACCGAGATCGTGGAAGCGGTTCGAAGCATTGGCGAGAAAGTGAAGAAGGGGCAGATCGAACCTGCCGAAATCAACGAAGAAGTGATCGCGCAACATCTCTATACTCGCAACTTTCCCGATCCTGACTTGCTCATCCGCACCAGCGGCGAGATGCGCGTGAGCAACTTTCTCCTGTGGCAGATTTCTTACGCGGAACTGGTCGTGACCCCAACCCTCTGGCCCGATTTCCGCAAGCCCCAGCTCTATCAAGCTCTGGAGGAATACACCCGACGCCACCGTCGATTTGGGACGGTTTAGTGTGAGGTGGGCAGAGGTTCTTCGATTTTTTCGGTGGAGGAGTAGCGGGGGATGTCCAACGTCCAAGCACTAATGACCAAACAATGAGCCAATTCTCCAATGCCCAAATGGTTCGAGACTTCACTCCTCCGTTAGCGCCCACTCACATCAAAAGCTACTTACCCAACGCCAGCCGTTCAGCGAGACGAGGGGGGAGGCCGGCGGCGAGAATTTTTTTTTGGGTCGCAGGCATGTCGTAATCGAGCCGGCGCAATTCGATGCTGCCTTCATCCAGATCGTAGATAACGTAAGTGGCTTTCGGGACGCCATCGCGCGATTGGCCTACGCTGCCGACATTGACAAAATATTTCTTACCCGGTTCGGTCTTGAATTTCGAATAGGTGCCGCCGCGCACCACGGCATCGCGAATGAAGGCGACTGGCACGTGAGTGTGCCCAAAAAAGCAAACACTGGTATTTTGATAGGTAAAGCTGGCTGCCGCGGCTAAACGATCGAAAACGTAACCCCAACGTTGAGGTCCATCCAAAGTCGCGTGGACGATGGTGAAATTGGCGACGAGCCGGATGTAGCGAAGGTCGCGGAGCCATTTGCGATCTTCGTCCGTGAGCTGGTCGCGAGTCCAATTGATCGCTTCCGCGGCATGAGGATTGAATCCTTCCAGGTCTGTTTCGCTGGAGCAATACTCGTCGTGATTGCCTTTAACCACCGGCATGTTCATGGCGCGGACAATATCCAGGCAAGCTTTGGGGTCGGCGTTATAGCCTACAACATCGCCAAGGCAGGCATAATGAGTGGCGTTCTGGGTTTTAGCATCCTCCAGAACGACCTGCAACGCCTCCAAGTTGGCGTGTATATCAGCGATTATCGCGTACTTCATCTCTCAAACCAGCACTTTACCCTGAAATTTCGAATCCGCGAAATTCTCCGGCGGGTGTTTCCCAGCTCACCTCCTCTTTGGCGATGAAATGGCCCAATCCAGACTCGCGGATGCCTTTTTGAAAAGCTTCCAGTTCGTCCTGCTGTCCTTCTGCTATCAATTCCACTCTTCCATCGGAAAGGTTTCGCACCGTCCCCACCACTTCATATTCCATGGCGACCTTTTTCGCGGTGTAACGAAATCCCACCCCTTGCACTCTGCCCGAGTAATAAATATGCATCCTCCGGCGTTTCACAAGCTCGAACACCTTCCTTCCCGGTCCGTTTCGCTTCACCTTCCCTGTCTGTGCTTCCCAAATCAAGCCATATTCATGCCGAATGACGCAATATTTTGTTTTTCACACACATGGGCCGGGAATTTGCACTCATTCACCAGGCCAGACGGCAGAGACGGGAGATCAAAGGGGGATTTCGGATTGACGCACCATCAGAGAGCCGCAAGGTTGTGTTTGATGGAAGGAGGCTGATAAGAGTCTTAAGCTTTGAGATTTTCCTTCCACAGAAAGATGAACATGCGTTTTATCCGGTTTTCGATCCTTGGGGTGCTTTTCCTGACCGGGGTCGAAACATTTCCTGCCGTTTCACCCGTTGTGACTTCGAACATCTCTGTCCGCAACGAGGTAGATCGGGCGATCGTCCGCGGCGCGGAGGCGTTGGTTAAATTGCAGAACCCGGAAGGCTTTTGGTCCACCGCGGATCAGCCGGCCGTGACGGCACTAGCTTTGGTTGCTTTGCAGGGACAGGACCAAACGCCGACGGCTCGCGACGCGGTGCGGAAAGGCTACGGTTTCCTGGAAAAATGTTTCAAGACCGATGGCAGCATTCACAATGGCAAGGGACAGGTGAATTACAACACCTCGGTTTCACTGATGGCGCTGATTGCCTCGCGCGATCCCAATTACAAAGAGCAAATCCGCAAATCCCGCAATTTTCTGGCGGGGACTCAGGTGGATCTCGGTGAAAAAGGCAAGGTCGATTCTCCGTTCGACGGGGGCGTCGGTTACGGCACAAATTCGGATCACTCCGATTTAAACAACACCCTGCACGCGCTTGAGGCGATCTCACACGCGGACCGTTATCTAAAAGAAGATGGGGTGACGGCCGGCAACGACTTGAACTGGCAAGCGGCGATTCATTTTATCCAAAGCTGCCAGAATCTTCCGGCGCATAACAACGAGGCCTGGGCTTCGGATGATCCCCAAAACAAGGGTGGTTTCGTGTATTACCCTGGCAAATCGATGGCGGGTGAAACGAATCTCCCCAGTGGCAGGGTCGCGCTGCGTTCGTATGGCAGCATCAGTTACGTTGGCTTGCTCAGTTACATTTATGCTGATTTGAAGCGGGACGATCCGCGGGTCCAGGCAGCGGTTGATTGGCTCCAGAAAAACTTCACCCTCCAGGAAAATCCCGGAATGGGCAGCGCCGGCCTGTATTATTACTATCACACCATGGCGAAGGCGCTCTCCGCTTACGGGTTGGATGAACTGAAGGTCGGCTCCGAAAAGATAAATTGGCCGGAAAAGCTCTCACTTCAGTTGCTGAACCTGCAACGTCCTGACGGATCGTGGCTCAATGAGAACGGACGTTGGTGGGAAAAAGAAACCCCGCTCGTTACTTCATATGCGATCCTCACACTCGAATTCGCGCGCAAGAAACTCTGAGCCGGTTTTTTCTGAAACGCGCGAACGAGGAAATCTAGAAAATCCGCCGGTTAAATGAGGGCTTTAAGAAAGTAGGTTGATTTGTTGTAAGTATCTTTCGCTCAGTAGCTTCCACAAATCTTTAACGATAACGCTAATGTGCGGATCGCGGCGGATAATGTGCTGATGATCGACCGACCGAAGTAGTCAATGACTCGGTGCGTTTTCGGCCAGAGCGCTCACACTGCTCAAAATGCGAGTGCGAATCTCTTCGGGAACTTCTGATCGCGCGAACCACTGCCGGGCACCATTGAGATCCGAATCCACCCATCGCCGAAGTGAATTTTCGAGGTGAGTGTTGCGTGCGTTTTCATCTCCGATTGAGAGCGCCCACTTCGCGGCAGATTCGGGAAAAGAATCGGAAATAGTATCACTGAACGCTCCTACGACCTGATCCCTCGTGGCGCCATCCGGCATGGTTTGAAGCCAGGCAGCAGCCCCGCCGGGATCGTTTCGTCCCCATTGCTGGGCTAAAGTGGAATAAGCACTCTGACGCGTAGCGCCATCCGGGAATTGTTCCACCCACTTCAGCGCTCCCGCCGGATCGTTAAAAGCCCATTGATTGATCACCTGGAGGGCAGCGCTATTTTGAGGTTCTCCGGCGGGCAGGGTCGCGACAAACGCCGCAGCCTCTTCTGGAGAACGGTTGGACCACGCGCCTGCTATCACCGAAGAAAGGCGGTTGCGGAGGGAGTCATCTCCCAATTCTTTGACCCACTCGGTCGCGGCTCGCGGCTCGCTATTGGCCCAATTGGAAATCGCTTCTGAAAGCAAATCGCCCCGCTGGTTTCCAGGCATGTCTTTGATATATTCCGCCGCCTCGCGCGGGGAATTCTCACCCCATTGATAAACCACGCTTTGCAACGCCCGGTCCTTTTCCGGTCCGTTAGGAAGGCCCTTAGCCCACCTCACCGCGCCGTCCAAATCTTCATTAGCCCATTGGGCGGCCATGTTTCCATAGAAATTGAGGCGGGCTGAACCGGCGGGCAAAGAGGCCAGAAATTCAGCGGCCTTCTCCGGTGATTCGTTGATGAAAAAATGGCTGACATTTTGGAGGGCCTGCTCCTGAGCCGCCCCGACGGGCAAGGTCTTGATCCAATCCATCGCCGCTTGCGGATCTTGCTCCGCCCAGACGGAGGCCACGGTGCTGAATGCCTGGTTTCGCGAAGGGCCCGCTGGGATGAGCAACGCTAGTTTAGCCGCTCTGGCGGGGTCGTCCTGCCGGGCGATGGTATCCACCATCGATTGCAGCGCGGCGCTCTTCTGAATTCCATTCAGGGTATTCACCCAGGCGAGCGCAGCTTCGCTATCCTGTGCCGCCCATTGCGACGCGACCAGGCTCACCGCATTGCCACGGAGATCGGAATTGCGAATGGCTTTGACGTAAGCAGCGGCGCTCGCGGGGTCCTGCTGCGCCCAACTGAAGCTGAGATTGTTCAGCATCTGATTTTTGATTGATCCCTCGGGCAACTTCGAAGCCCACTCGAGCGCTGCCTTTGGATCGTTTCCTCCCCAATTCGAGGCAATGTTAGCGTACAAATTCATGCGCTGCCGCTGATTCGAAACTGTATCCGCGATTTCGATGGCCCGTTTGGGATCGTCCTGAGCCAGGCGAGAAATCACCGCTTGAATCGCGTTCCGTTTGACCGGTCCTTCTTCCAATCCCTGGGCAAATGCGAGCGCCGCTGAACTATCATGATCCATCCAGGCGCCGATCACCGATTGGATTAAATTCATCTTGCGATTGGAGCTCTTCAATTGCATCACGGCGTTGACGGCAGCCGCTGGATCATGGCGCGACCATTGACCCATCACTTGATAAAACATCCCATCGTTGAAAGGGGCGGGAATGGACTCGACCAACGCGAGTGCGCCTTCGAGATTCGCCTCCGCGTACTTCTCGATCACTGCTTGCAACGCGGTCGTGCGCGCGTTTCCCTTCAAGGAGTTGGCGTAAGCAACCGCAGCTTCAGGATCAATATTTACCCATGCGCCCAAGGCGATATTCCGCGCCTCGCTCTGTTCATTCGCGTTGCGCAGAGCGGACGCAAACTTAAGCACGGCGGCGGGATCGACTTCAGCCCAACGAGGCAATGCCGCGACGCGAAATTCCCGGGCCAGGCCGGGAGAGCCCAAACTGCCAGTGAACGAAATCGCTTCCGAAATATCTTTGACCAAAATCCGGCTGGCGATCTCGCGAACGGCAGCATCCCTTTCAGAACGACTCGTCAGCGCGGCAGCGGCCAGCAGTCGTTCTTTAGCCTCCGCCAGGGAGAGAGGGTTGGCCGCCTCTGCCGCGGTTGTGGCCGGTCGCTTGGGCAATAACAAGTGCGGAGATTTTTTTGCTGAAGCAACGACCATTTTTCCCGGCCCCACTGGCGACTGTTGAGATGCCTTACGCGACGCCAAAAACATTCGATCAATGCATATCCCCAGAACCAGCCCGACTGCGAGCTGCACCACGCGCGAAATCAAACGCCAACCTCTCATACCTGATTTAGACACCTTAATATCATAAACGCTCCGAGAAATATTTAGAAGGGCGCCAGGCCAAAGCAATGCAATTGATCAAAGAGGTACGATGAGCGATATCTGTGGGAGTGATTTTCAGCCGTGCCTTCTGGACTGAGCGGGCCATTGGCGGCTCGGTTCCCAACACTAAAGCTGTTGCTCTTAGCACGCTTGGAATTATTGGACGGAAAGGCCGCTGGAAGGCATGATAGCAGCAAAGCAGTTAAATGCCTGAAAAGTTCAAATCGATCGATCTTCCGGAGGCGGTACGTCTTCAGTTCAATGGCTTGGAGAAACGCTTGCTGCGGATCGAAACTGCCGCGGCGGTAGCTGTCGCGCTTTCGGCTTTGCTGGCTTCCTACTTCGTGCTTTTTGTGTCCGACCGATTCTGGGACACTCCCTCGTGGCTTCGGGTTTGTTTTCTTCTGGCGGCAATCATTGTGGCTGCTGGCGCAGGGTTTTGGTGGACCACCCGATGGGTTTTGAAACGGCGCGATCTTCGAGCCCTGGCGGTTTTGGTCCAACATAAATATCGGCGGCTGGGCGACCGGCTGCTCGGGATTGTGGAATTGGCGGATGAGAAAAGCCGGCCCGCCTTTTTTTCCCCGGAGCTTTACGCGGCGGCGATCCACCAAGTGGCGGAGGAATCGGGTAAGTATGATTTTCTGGAAGCAGTATCGGATCGCAGAGGGAAACGCGAGATGTATCTGGCAGCGGCTGTTTTGGTGCTGGCACTTTTGCCGGCGCTCCTGGTGCCAGCGGCTGGTTGGAATGTATTGCGCCGCTGGCTCGCGCCATTCGCGCACGTGCCCCGATTCACGCTAGTAGAAATTGAAGGGCTGCCTCAGAACCAGATCGTGCCGCACGGTGAGGCTTTCGAGATCAGTGGGCGCGTGATCTATCGATCATTTTGGCATCCATCTAAAGTTGCCGCACAGTACGGAACCCAGGAAACACTTTACGGAAAAGCAAATGGAGAGCTTTTTCGCCTCCGGATTCCCGGCCAGTTGGAGAAGAGGGCGCTGACGGTTAAAATTGGTGACGCACAACGGGAGATCGCGATCAAGCCAACTCACCGGCCAGGATTGACCCGAATTGAAGCGGCGGTTCAGCTCCCCGACTATTTGCAATATCCTGAAACGAAAGAAAATGCGCAAAGCGGCGCGATTTCGGCTGTGGAAGGAAGCAAAATCGCGATTGAAGGTGAAGTCAGCCGAGAACTGAAAGAAGGAGCGATGGCGATAGGGGATCAAAAACCGGCGCCGCTCACAATTCAAGGGAGTCGATTCAAAACTCCTTATTTCGAGATCGATTCGACTCCGGGTGCGAGCTTCACGTGGACGGATGCGCTCGGCTTAACAAATGCAGCTCCCTGGAATTTAAATATCCAGGCGCAAAAAGATGTGCCGGCCATTCCTGAATTGCCAGACATGTTCAGGGAGACGGCGATGCTCGAGACGGAAATTTTGCAGATTCGGACGCGGGCACACGATGATTTCGGAGTGAAGATGCTGGGGATCACCTGGGTGACCGATGCGGTGATGGAGAAAACCAACAGTGTCCAACTCAGCGAGTTTAAGTTTGATGCCGATACCCCGCGGAAAAAGGAGCTGGAACAAACGTTCACTTTTTCTCCTTCGATCCTGCGGATTGCGGAAGATACGACGGTGGAGTTGCGCGCTTTCGCCCTGGATTACTTTCCCGGCCGGGAACGAACTGAAACACCGGTATTTCGGATTCACGTGATGGGGAATGCAAAACACGCGGAAATGATCCGGCAGAGTTTGGAATCGTTGATGGTGCGATTGGAGGAAGTGACCCGAGCTGAGGAGCGAATCGCCAGTGAAACCCGCGAGTTGCGTGAGGCCCAAAAGGCCGACACAGCGCAAGCTTCAAAAAAGGCTGGCGAATTGAAGGACGCACAGGAGCAGACTGCCCAGAATTTGAAGGACATGGCCGAGGAAGGGATGAAGACCTTGCGCGAGGCTCTGCGCAATCCAGCCTTTTCCGAACAGATGTTGACCGATTGGGCGAAGGATTTACAGCAAATGGGAAAGCTCGGGAACGAGGAGATGAAGGATGCCTCCAAATCGCTGGAGTCGGCCTCACAAGCCTCGGAGTCGCAGGGCCGTCAGGAAAATTTGCAGCAGGCGGAGGCCAAGCAGGACCAGATTCTGCAAAAGCTTCAGGAGATGCAGAAAAAGGCCAACCAGGGGCTCGATGAGTTGCAGGCGCTGACCCTCTCGCAAAGGTTGCGGAAACTGAGCGGCCAGGAGAAAAAAATCGAAGGGGGATTGCAGAAAAACATCGGAGAGACGGTGGGACTTACTCCGCAGGAATTAGCCGGACGATTTCAAAAGGCGAATACGTCCTTCGCTGGACAACAGAGTGAAACGCAAACCGAATCGACCAAGCTCCAGGGAGAGATCAGCCGGTTTTTCGAGCGCACTCAAAAGCCAAATTATGGCGAGGTGACCAAGGAAATGACGAAGGCGAAGCCTGGGGAGGAGTTGGATAAGGTTCGCGGAAAAATTCAGGATAACATCGCGATGGAAGCGATGAGTGACCTGGCCGGCTGGTCTGAGAAGTTCAATGCCTGGGCTGAAAAACTCCAGCCAGCGCCAGAAAAGGACAGCGGCGGGGGTGGCGGCGGCGGTGCAGGTTCCGGCCAAAAACCGGAAGATAACGCGCTGAAACAATTGATGGCCTTGCTGCGGTTGCGAGAGCGCCAGGGCAACATTGAAAATCGCACTGAGTTGTTGAATCAATATTTACAGGACAAATCCACCTACTCGGATGGCGCGGTGTTGCTGGCGGCTTCGCAGGCGAAGCTGAACCAGGATTTCACCAAGGAAGCAGTGGGGAACAGCTTCGCAATTCTCGATGCTCCTTATGAAGACGCGCTCACCGCGATGAGCGATGTCGAGAATCTCCTTGATAAGCCCCGAACCGATGACCTGACCAAGACCGCCGAGCAACAAAGCATCGGAAGAATATCGGATGTGATCAACTTGCTTAACGAACAGGCGAAAAACTCATCCAGCAGCAGTTCCAGCGGACAAAGTTCCATGAGCGAGCAGATGGCCTTTTTGATGCAGATGATGTCCCCTCAACAAGGCCAGGGAATGAAACCAGGGCAGGCCGGAGGCGGAAACAATTCCGGTGGCACGACCGATCACGTCGATCCAATGCAGGCGAATAATCCGTTCGGGAAAGACGGGGAGAATCGCAGCGTGAACAAGAGTTCCGGGTTGCCCCAGAACTATCCGACAGAATTTCGGCAGGCGCTTGAGTCATACTTTAAGGCGCTGGAGGCGGAGCAGAAGTAATATGATTTTGCGTCTCATCGAGGAAGGATCCCAAAGGAAGGTGCCTTCGTTTCCAATTTCAACAGGTGCTCCGAACCTCAGTCGATTTCCGCTCACGCTGGTTCTTCTTCTGATGTCCCTTTTGGCGTTCTCGGTTTCCGCTCAGGAACTTTTCGAAGGGAGCGATGTCTCGCCCTCGCAGGTGGACAAGATTTATCTCAAGGGACTGAATTATCTGGCTCGAGGACAGGCTGCGGACGGGCATTGGAATGAAATGCCTTACGGCGGCGAACCGGCGGTGGTGGGGTTGGCGATCGTAGCCACACTCGCGCATGGAGATGATCCGAACACCGGTCCATTCGCGGAGACGATTAAACGCGGACTCGATTTCATTTTGAAACAGATGAACAAAGAGACCGGGTACATTGGGCGCTCGATGTACAATCACGGATTTTCCACGCTCGCCCTTGCGGAGGCTTATGGCCAAGTGAACGATAATCGCCTGGGGCCTGCGCTCGAAAAATCGGTCAAACTGATTGTCAGTTCGCAGAACCGAAATCCGTTTGGGGCGTGGCGGTACTCTCCAGAAAGTCTCGATGCCGATACAACCGTGAGCGGGGCGCAAATGGTCGCGCTTTTCGCCGCGCGAAATTCTGGGATCGCCGTGCCCGAGGAAGCGATCCAAAAGGGAATCAAATTCTTTCTGAAATGCCAGACCCCGGACGGCGGGTTTGGTTACACCAGCGCGACCTCTCCCAATGGAGCGCGCACCGCGATCGGTTGTCTCGTCCTGGCGTTGGGAAAAGAAAAAAAATCGACCCCGTTTACCAGCGCATTTGCTTATCTCCAACGCGCGCCTGCCGATGTGAGCTACCAGCAATATTATCTCTATTATGCCGCGCAGGCTTACTTTCATGCCTCTCCCTCCGCTTGGAATGATTGGAATAAACGCAATGTGAAGTCTTTGGCGAGCACCCAAAATGAGGATGGGAGTTGGGATGGACAATTCGGACCGACCTTCTCGACCGCGGCTTCCCTCCTTTCTCTGGCCTTAAATTATAGATATCTGCCGATCTATGAGAGGTAAACTGCTTCCACTCGTTATCTGGATCGCCGGAGTTTTCACGATCATTTCCGCGGAACCTGTTGCCGACCAACCGGAGAAACATGGCCCCGAAGGTTTGCTCCAATTTCTGGATGGGTCCCTTTTGCATGGCCATCTTGACGGGATTGAAACAGAGAAAGGGGTCACATGGCATTTTCGCGCGGCGAAACAGCCGCTCGTTTTTTTACCTACAAACCTTTCCTCGATCCGCTTCGAACAAAGTGAATCGGCTGGATCAACTTTCCAGCCAAGCTGCCGGTTTCATTTTCAAAACGGAGATGAGATCATCGGGAATCTTGTCTCGCTTGAGAAAGACAAGGCGACAATCGAAAGCTGGTTTGGCGGAAAGCTCTCCGCCCCGCGCTCCTCGATTGAAGCGATTCTCTTTTCTGCCAAAGGGTACAAATTAATTTACGAAGGCCCCAGCGGCACGGAAGGCTGGCGAATGGGTCGCAACCCGCGTTCGTGGGAATACAAAGATGGCGCCTTCATTGCGAATGGCGCGGACCTACTGGGGCGCGATTTTAGTTTGAGCGGTTCTTCGACGCTGGAGTTTGATCTCGGCTGGACCGGCACATTCAATCTGACGATCACACTGTACGCACAGGTGATCGATCGATTTGATTACAGCACCAGTGCCTACCAGGTTTATCTCGGCAGTGGGTTGATCAGCGTCCAACGAGTTCAAGCAGGCGCAGGGGCTTTCATGCTCGGTCAAACACAAATTCCGGCGATGCTTCGAAAGAATCACGCGCATTTTGAGATTCGGTGTAACAAAGAAGACGCCACCATCACACTTCTGGTGGATGGCCAATTCGTGCAGCGGTGGCGGGACACAGCGGGATTCGTGGCGAAGGGCGGCGGCATTGTCTTCTACTCGCAGGCTGATCCGCGCGCCCTCAAACTGAGCAACATTCGAGTGGCGGAATGGGAAGGGAAATTCGAGCCCGAGACGCTCACAAACAATCCTCCTAATAGCGACGTCGTTTTCCTGGCTAATCGCGACCGGGTAATCGGAGAGTTCCAAAAAGTCGAGGAGGGTAAAGTCAGCATTAAAGCCAAGCAAACGACTCTCGACATTCCGCTTTCGCGAGTGACCCAAATCCGATTTGCTGAAGTCAAAAACCCGGAAAGCTCCACCAATGCCTGGGATGTCCGGGCGGCATTCCCTGGCGGCGAATCGGTTGCCTTTCAGCTCCTGAAATGGGAATCAGACGGTGTATCGGGCACGAGCCCGATTTTTGGAGCTGTGAAGTTTAAACCGCGCAGCATCCGCCAATTGCACTTCAACCCGTCTCGCGCGGCCGCGACCGAGAGCGGCGAAGATGCAGAAGCCGAATTCCCCGATTTTGAATGAGTTATGCGAAGCTCTTTCCTTAAAATTATTTTGATCGTTTCGTTCATCGGCCTGGCGCATTCGGCTGAAGCTCCGGCGAAAAAGGCTCCGCTCCGCGATTCAATCGTTTTTCGCAATGGAGATATCCTGCATGGCGTTCTCTCCTCCATCGATCCAGAATCCGGTGTCCAGTTGACCCGCGCGGACGCGCCACAGCCTCTATTTTTTATTCCGGAATTGCTCAGCGAAATTCAACTGAGCGCTCATCCTCTGGCTTCCACAAATATGCCCAGTCCCTGTCTACTCCGCCTGGTCAACGAAGATCAATTGCAGGGAAGCCTCATCTCTTATGATGGGGAGAACGTGGTTCTCGATACCTGGTACGCCGGTCGCCTGAAAGTCCCGAGCAAATGGATCGCAATGCTTCTCCCGCAGAGTGCCGCCCGGCAAATCGTCTTTGAAGGCCCGACCGGAACCGAAGGCTGGACCATGGGCAATGTCAACAACCCTCTCCTGAACGACGCCGGCCAGTGGATGTATCGCAACGGCGCCTTCTATGGGGTGAAACCGGCGTCGATCGCGCGCGATGTGAAGTTGCCCGAAAGCGCGAGCCTTTCCTTCGATCTGGAATGGCGCGGATTTTTCCATATCGCGGTGGCGCTTTATACCGAATATCTTCAGCCTGTTAATCTCGCGAACAAAGAAACGGAGCCGAAATTCGGGGGGTTCTACAGCCTTCAGCTCAATCCTTTTTCCGCGAACCTGCTCCCGGTGAAACAGAATGACCCATTGAAATATCTGGGCCAGGCCACACTCCAAAATAGCCTTGCCCAAAAAAGCAGCGCCCATATCGATCTGCGGATAAACAAATCCAAACGTTTGATCGCGCTGTTGATCGATGGGGTGCTGGTCAAACAATGGATCGACCAGGACGATTTCGCCGGCAGCGGCAGCGCCATCCGTTTCGTGCATCAAGGCCAGGGCGCCGTGAAATTGAGCAACGTTCGCATTTCTGAATGGGACGGTCAATTCGAAGACGTGCCCACGCTCACTCCCAACAAAACCCAGGATATTTCAAAGCTGCGCAATGGCGATCGAATCGTCGGCGCGGTGAAATCAATCGAAGAGGGCAAACTGAACGTGAACGCGGCGGGGACCAATCTTCAGATCCCGCTCACCCGGGTGAAGCAAATCGAGATCGCAGGGGAAAAAAGCAAGCCAACAACCCAGCCCAAAGTCATCCGGGCTTACTTCGCCCGCGGTGGAAGCATCACTTTCACCATAGACAAAATGGACCGCGAGAACATCACCGCGACCAGTCCAGCCTTTGGCGCGGCGAAATTCAACACCGCCGCGTTCGAACGACTGCTCTTTGACCTCTCGCTTGCGGATGCTCTCTAATCAAACGCTGTGACAGCCCTCGTCACTCGCTGGCATTTTGTCGGCCAATTTCTTCTCCAATTCAGCGACTCGGCGGATGAGTTCTGGCAATTGTTGCAGGGCCACGAGTTGGCGTTTCATCTTGCGATCCGGTTGCGCAGGATAGCCAAACCATTTTTCGCCTTCGCCAATGTCGTGCATCACCCCGGATTGGGCGGCCACGACCGCGTTGTTCCCAATCTTTAAGTGGCCAGCAAGGCCAACCTGGCCGGCGAGAGTAACATAATTGCCCAGGCGGGTGCTTCCCGCGACCCCGGCCTGGGATACAATCAAACAATGCTCTCCGATGGTCACATTATGCGCGATCTGGACAAGGTTATCGATCTTTGTGCCCCGCCCAATCACCGTGGGACCGAGCGCGCCCCGGTCGATAGCGACATTGGCTCCGATCTCGACGTCATCATTGATGATCACATTGCCGACCTGCGGCACCTTGAGATGAACCCCACCTTCCTGGACATAACCAAATCCATCAGAGCCGATGACTGTCCCGGCGTGGATCCGCACGCGTTTGCCCAGGTGTGTGCCGGGATAGAGGGTGACCATGGGATAAATCACGCACTCTTCCCCAATTTGGGTTTGCTCGCCGATGCTGGCACAGCCGCGAACCACCGCGCGCGCGCCTATGCGCACGCCATCTCCAATGAAACAGAGCGGCCCAATGTGAGCTGTGGGATCGACCTGAGCGGAGGTGGAAACAACAGCGGTCGGATGGATCCCTGCCTCTGGCCGGCGCTCTGGGAAAAAAAAGCCCATTGCTTTGGCGAAGCCCACGCGGACATTTGAGACTTTAATGAGAGTCTTTTCCGATTGAAAATCGCGATCCACCAGCACCGCCGAAGCAGGGCTCTGTTCAGCCCGAGAGAAGTAGATTTCGTTCTCAGCAAAGGTCAGATCGCCTTCGCGAGTATTGCCGGCAGGGGCAAAACCGGTGAGAAGAATTTCGCCTCTCCCGATGACAGAACCTCCAACAAGAGTCGCGATTTCAGCGGCGGTGTAAGGCATTGGGCTTGATTGTTCCTTCAAAAAGGGTTTAGGCGGGGATATGAGCGAGCGCTGTGAAAGTATTCGGCCACAGATTGGCCGCTGCGATCAGGAATGAATGGTTTGTCGGCTTCAAATGCCACGCTCATTGATGATCGAATTGTTCTCGCCGAGGACAATTACTTTGGGATGCCACTTCTTGGCTTCGCGTTCATCCAACATGGCGTAACTCATAATAGTGACGCGATCGCCTGTCTTGCCCAGATGGGCCGTGGCTCCATTAAGGATAATCGAGCCGGCACCCCATTCGCCTGGAATGGCATAAGTTTCGAAGCGGTTTCCGTTATCCAAATTGCTCACCAAAATCCGTTCAAAGGCCATTAGCCCGGTCTTTTCCATGAAATCGGCGGCAATAGTCATGCTGCCTTCGTAATGAAGGCTTGCGGCGGTGACGGTCGCCCGGTGGATTTTCGATTTTAATAAATGCACTTGCATTTCAAGATAAAACTATAAAGTCCGGCCCCTCTAATTCAACCGGAGTTTTGAAGAGATTATGAGGGGTTTTGAGAGTGAATAATCGCAGGATTATCTAGATGGTGCGCATGGCAGGACTTGAACCTGCACGAGTTACCCCACTACCACCTCAAAGTAGCGCGTCTGCCAATTCCGCCACATGCGCATCGGTGCCTGAATTGAACCTCGCCGGCATCGGAGCGCAAGTGGAAATTGCGTGAGCCACCCGAGTTCAGGAAAGGAAATTATAACGCATTTTTAGCGGCGTGCAACCCCGTGAAAATAGACGGGTATACGAGATAAAGGTGGGTTTTGAGTTTTTTCTTTATTTTTGGCCCGTTGATTGTAGTATTATGACTACAATATGAAAACCTCTCTTCATTTCCCTTCTCTCGAGCAACAACGTTTGGGCCTCTTGCGTCAGCTCTCCGATTTGCGCGAACTGCGTCGTGGCACCCTCACAGAACAGTTCCTGACCGTCAAACATTCCGATGGGTCCCGAGTCCGGCGGGGACCCTACCCTCTGCTGACTCGCAAGGAACAGGGCAAGACCGTTTCGCGGCGACTCTCCGATCCTCTGCTGGTCCCCCTTTACCGCCAGCAAATTCAAGCCATGCGTCAATTTGAAGAGGTCATCGATCAGTTGATTCGGGTCGGCGAGCAATTGGGTGATCTAGCCGTGGCGGAGGTCGTCCAAAAAAAAACTTCTGGTGGAACTGGAGCAAAGCGCTGAGGTCCGCCGTCTGGCCAGCGCGATGACGGCCAGGCAGGTGCCGGACTTCGAAGCTTGGGAAACGCTCATGCTCCAGGCAGCTCGACAAGGCGGCGCGGGAGTTTTGGGCAGCTTGCTCGCCCACTGGCAACATCATGCTCCGCGGGAAATCATCTCCTGCCGGTGCGGTCGGCGCATGAGCAGCCGCGGTCGGCGCAGCAAAGGATTGGTGACCACTTTGGGACCAGTTTCTTTTGCACGCTCCTTTTACCAATGCGCGCATTGCCACCAAGGACGCTTCCCGGATGATGAGCGCCTGGATATGATCAACACGACCTATTCGCCCGGGGTGCGCCGTCTGATGGCCCGCTCGGGCAGCCAAACCCAATTCGGCCAAGCTGCCCAAGATCTGCTTTGCTACGCGGGTTTGAAAATTGAACCACGCGAGATTGAGCGAGTGGCCGAAGAAGTGGGACGGCAAGTCGAAGGATGGCTCGGCCAGGAACAGAAACAACTGTTGGATAGCGGCCTGAGCGTGCCGCTCAAACTCCAAAGGGACGCTAAATTCTATGTCAGCTTCGACGGCACGGGCATTCCTGTACGCAAAAGCGAATTGGTGGGCCGCCCAGGCAAACAGCCCGATGGTTCTGCACGCACCCGTGAAGTCAAACTGGGTTGCGTTTTCACCCAGATCGGTCTGGACAAGGACGGGGACCCGCTCCGCGATCCGGATTCGACCACGTATGTCGGTGCCATCGAATCCAGCACCCTCTTTGGCTGGCGCATCTACGCTGAGGCGTTGCGCCGAGGGATGGAGCGGGCCAAAACCGTTATCATCCTGACCGACGGCCAGCGTTACAACCACACCATTGTCCAAACTCACTTTCCCAACGCCGTGCATATCGTTGATCTGTTTCATGCCTACGAACATCTCACCAGCATCGCGCAACTGCTCTGGGGCACGGAGGCCAAAGCCCCAAAAACATGGCGCGATTTGCTCGAAGCCGGGAACATCAGCGGATTGATCCGCAAAGCGGGCAGACGATTGCCCTCATCAGCCCAAGGCAAAACAAAGATGGCCAAGCAACTGGGCTATTTCGAGCACAATGCGCCGCAGATGCGTTACGCTGAATTTCGCCGGAAGAAGTTTTTCGTCGGTTCCGGCGTCGTCGAGGCAGGCTGCGCACTGTGATCGGCGAACGTCTCAAACAATCCGGAATGCACTGGTCGGTGCGAGGAGCCAATGCCATCATCGCTCTGCGCTGCTGCATCCTCTCTGGCCGCTTCGAGGACTTTTGGGCCTCGCGCGCTCATTAGCCCCCACTTTTATCTCGTATACCCAAAATAGACCAAAACTCGCCCGAAACGTCGTTTTCTGATAAGATTTGGTGTATGAACATCTTCTCGGGACGCGTGGTTTGCCAATTTACGTGCGGATTGATTTTCGCATTCGGCACGCTGGAGGCAAAGGCGCAGATCGATCTCTCCAACCGAACGATCCATTATACCTTGCTCAACGGCAGCTACATTCTGGATGATTGCCTGATTTGCGGCCGGCCGAGCATCTTTGTGCCGATTCATGGAGGGTTCGACGTGCAGTTTGGCGGGGATACTAATTCGCTGGTGGTCACGAATTTGGCTTTCGAGGGGTCAAATTACACTTCCAGCGATGGGCACGGAACGGCGCAAATGACCTCGAATGGCTCTCAGCAGGATTGGCACCTTGAAATCACGATCAACAACGGCTTCGCCATTGAAGCTCGTTCTTACACGAATGTTACAATGGATGTGACCCGGCCTTTGCCGATGATTTATGTGGTGGTCAGCCAATTAAATTCGACCTTTACCCATCGTTATGAGGTGGGGATCGCTGCCGCTCCGCTGCGGGATATTTGGTTCTCTCTGGAACACGATATGAACTCCCCCAGCAGGCCGCCGGACCAGATACTTGTCAGCCGTGGAGATATTCTTTCCCTCACAAATGTGGTGAAGCGCGCCCACGATTTGACTGCCAATTTCAATCCAACAGACCCCTTCGCGGATCTTGGGACCGATGCTCTAGATATTCGAGGGGAACATGAAATCCTATTTTCCTCGAATGAGGATTTCACGAGCAATACCCTTGGCAAGGTGGGGAACGGCGATCTGCTCAACGATCAGGGCAACATCATCCGCAAGAATTCGGAACTGATGAGCGCATTCGAACTTGACCCCGGATCGGGAGATGTCGGGCTGGATGCGGTGCAGGTGATGGAGGAGGAAGTTCTCTTCTCGATTGAGCGACCGGTGGTGTCCAACAAAATCGGGGCGATGCTTGGGCGCGGAGATATCCTGTCCAACAAAGGACAAATCATCAAAACCGGTCAGCAACTTATTTCGGCGCTTCATCCCGAAGTGTCAGATGGCGATTATGGCTTGGATGCGCTTTACATCTGGCCCACGGGCGAAATCTGGTTCTCCGTTAACGACACTGCTGGCTCTCCGGAAGGGCAGATTGGTCCTGGAGATATTGTGAGTGATCGAGGATACATCGTTTTCAAGAACCGTGATCTGGTTCGACTGTACGAGCCTTCGCCGGTGGAAACCGACTACGGCTTGGATGCTCTGTACGTCATCACAGACCTTGCTAATACGGCACCACCTCTCCGAATCACTCAAATCCAAATTTCCAACGGGCAGGTAATCCTCACTTGGGAAAATTCGGGCGGCAGTTATCAGGTAGAACGGGCTGACGAAGTTAGCGGTCCCTACACAGCAGTCAGCCCCGTGATCGCGGCAAATACGTGGAGCGATGGGACGTTGAAGGCCATGGCGTTTTATCGCTTAAAGCGCTTTTAGAATTCTATTGTAACCTTCGCCCCCTCGGCTGCGAATAAGAGTAAAAGCAGCAGAGGAATTATGAATCATATCGTTTCAGTTTTTATCGCTTCGGCAGTGCTCGTCGGCAGCGCGTTCGGTGGTCCGTTGAACAAATCAGCGGTCCCCAGCAACGCCAAGTGGGTACTTCATCTGGATTTGGATGCCTTGCACAAAACCAAAACCGGTGGTTTCGTGATCGACAATATTTTGGACAAGAAGTTGACCGAGCTTAAAAGCAAATTGCAGCGGAACTCCGCGGAGAAAACGACTCTTTCGCTCAGTTTTAACAATACTTCGGCCATTACGATTTATGGCACGCGCTTCAGTCAACATGGAGAGAAAGAGGGGATTCTCTTGATCAGAACGAGCGCTGACCTGAAGAAGGACCTGGATTCATTAGGGAGCATCTTGAGTACATCGAGTGAGGGCAAGAAAATCACTCGGATTCAGGAGAGTCCATTTCTGCTCTATAGTTTGAACGGGGAGGGCTACGTCGGGGTGGATGTCGCGGACACTGTGATCGTGGCTCGGACTAGAGATGAAGTGGAAGCGGCCCGCCAGGTGCTTCTCGGTAAAAACGAGAACCTCTCCGCCAATGAAAGTTTCGCGAAAATGGCGAGTGCCGACGGCGGCTTTTTCTTTCTGGGGGCTGTGCAGGGTTTAGCGGACGCGCCGGTGCCGCCAAACGCGCAAGTGCTGAAAGAGACTGATGGAGGCAGGCTGGTGCTCGGCGAAAAGGAGGACAATATTTTTGCCGATCTCTTACTTCAGGGAAAAACAGCAGAGGCGGCGATGAAAATTCAGCAGATATTTCAGGGGTTGGCAGCGCTAGGCTCGTTGAGCACCGATAAAAAGGACCTGAGCGACCTCGCGAACTCCGCGAAGGTCACTTCGGAAGGACAGGAAGTGCGGGTCCAACTCCATTTCCCAATCACGCGCGCGCTCAATCGAATCGAGGAAAAAGTAAAAGAAAAAGGCCAGTAATCACGTGACCATTACCGCGCCATCATTGCCCGAAATTTGCCAGAGGGAGATGGGGGAATCACTCGCATCGGCTGAACAGCTCGCCCGGCGTTGCCAGGCGGGCTGCGCGGTTTCTTTTGAGGAATTGGTGGGGATGTTCCAGGGGCGCATTTACAATTATTTGCTGCAGATCGTTGGCAATTCACATGACGCTGAAGACCTCGCGCAAGAAACGTTCGTTAAGGCCTTCCACGCAATCAATCGCTACGACTCACGCTATCGTTTTTCGACATGGCTATTCACCATCGCAAAAAATACAGCGATCAGCTTCAGGCGGCGGGCGCGACCCGCGGAGCCGATTGATACAATCGCCGAAACTCTGTTGATGCCCGAACGGGAAAGCGCAGTGGACGGAGAATGGGTCTGGCGCGCGGCTCGCAGCCTGAAGGCGAGCCAATTCGAAGCATTGTGGTTGCGCTACGCTGAAGGGTTTACGATCGAGGAAGCCGCCAGGATCATGAAGATCAATCGCATATCCCTCAAAGTCGTGCTCCATCGCGCTCGCAATGCCCTGGCAAAGAAACTCAAATCAGATCGCCCAAACCTTTACTGACATGAAAACATGTGGATTCCATCAATTTGTTCTTAACTGGAGCATCGATTCGGATGTTGCTGCTCCTGTATTCACTCGCGCACATATGGGCAGTTGCGCAGAGTGCCAACGGTGGCAGACTGAGCAGAAGGCACTCAGCGGCTCTCTGGAGACTAAACCGGCCACCGCAAACCTTTCACCTTATTTCACTCAGAAAGTGATGCAACAAATCGAGAGCACGCGCGAAAGATCCGCTGCGCTTCCATGGCTCGGTTTTGCCACAGCGGGCGGTATATTGATTGCTACAGTAATTCTAGCGATCTTTATGCATAGAGCGCAGCGTCCGGAGACCTCCGACACTATTGCAGCTAAGCCAGAGTCCACGATCCAACTAAGTGAGCTGCTGCCTCCAGTTTCCACGGACGCCATCAAATCCTTGCCCGCGAAGTTGGACGAACCTTTGGAGAAAGAACTTAACTCCGTGATTAATGACACGAAAAATGCGCTCAGCTCCGTTGCAACGACGTTTCTGCCGGATGGCTTTCTTGATCAGCGCTGAAATTATCGCACCACCAGCCAGGTGGCACTCTGAGGGGGCATTTCGATGGGGAGAGTAATCGAATAATCCCGGCCAAGTTTGTACTCCTTCGACTCGCCGTCGCGTTTGGTGATTTGGGCTTTCTCCGTGAGGCCGGTGTAATAGAGCGGCACTTTCAGGAGCTTTTTCGCGGGACGGTCGAGCGGATTAAACACCATGATCAGGCCTTTCTCGGGGAGTTGCGGATTAACGTGGAGATAGTAGTCAATATCGCGGGCGTCAGGGCGCCGGACGTGGATGATATCCGAATCGAGAATGGCGCGATGTGTTTTGTAGAAGCCGGTCCACTTTTTGACGACCGCCTTCGTTTCTTCCGTGTCGAAAAGGCGCGGACCACGATAGCAAGCCTGCACTCCCGCCCCGAAGTTGTTGGCGAGGGTGAGTTCATAGTGGTCGAGATGTTGAGCGAGCGGTTCGATGGTGGCGGCAGGTCCCCCGCCGCCGTATTCTACCAACGGCACGAGCATCCAACCCATGCTGGGGGTCTTCTCCCAAGTGCCATCGTAGATGTTCTGCCGGGCATGGATCAGTTGCTGGGCGCGAGGCAAAGACCAGTTGCTTTCACGATAACCCATGCCGCACTTGGTTGAGCCGTTGAGGAAATAAAGGTCCGGCACGTTCAGAGAGATCCCCCGGGCGCGGCACCATTTGTAATAATCGGTGATCGTTTTCCATTGCGTCCATTGCGAATCTTCCACGCCGTGATGGCCGGGGTGATTGGTAGAGGCGCAAATATCGCCAGGGTAAGAGCCATCGTGCTCCAAGAGGTCCATACCCGTTTTTTCGTAGAATGCATAAATCTTGCGGAAATATTCCTGGCCCCATTTGCTGCCTCCGCAAACGCTCACCCCGAAAGTTCCGCCTGGTTTGCCTGTGGTGGGATCGATGATGTCGTTTGCCGGCCCCGCGCTCCTGCTGGCCAACAGAGAGTATGCTCCAAGCTCGATTCCTTTGGAGTGCGCATAGTCCGTCAGCTCCTTAAAAGTGGTGAGATAGGCAGGATCTTCATTCTCCATATCGAATCCGCTCCAGAATGAGATGATTACCATCTCAAAGCCGACCTGAGCGCATTGATCGATCGCGAGCCGAATCGCCTCGGGCTTGGCGCTGCGGACATGCATCATGATTGGATTCTCCGTCACCCATGGAGCGATGGTTCGGTACATCCGGCGCACAGCCAGGCCTTTTCGTTCGCGGTCGGTGCTGTCCTGGAGCAGTTCGAAGGTGCGAAACGACTCAAAAGTCTTGCCTGGTGAGATGCTCATGCCCGGACCGATGGGTGGACGCGATTCGAGCAGATTCGGGGTTTGGCTGCCAGAGTTGACCTGGGTGTGATATTGGGGATCGACTACCCAGCAGGTGGTGCGATCCGCAGTTTGATGGTCCATCCCGCGGAATGAGTAATCGCTTTGAACATGAATATTCGGATATTCCCAACGCTCGCGTTTATCGACGACGGATTCGTATTCAACTGCCGCGAGAATCTCACTGGTAAAGGTGTTGAGGGTGATTGATTGCGGGCCGCCGTTGCTCAAGGTGAACCATTTCGAGATCAAGGGAATTCCATCGTACATTTCGTAGTGCATCGCAACCGTGACGTTGCTGAGGGCAACAACGCTTGTTGCATTACTCAGGACCAAAGGCGCCTTGAAATGGAGAGTGAGGGCGACGCCTGGAGGCGGCCAAACCTGATTGCCTGAATAGCGTTTACGTTTCCATTCGAGGCGTTCCTGCGTAGATCCGATTTCAAAGCCGGTGAACTGGAAATTCCTGGAATCGTTCGTCATGGAATCCAGCCATTCCGCTCGCAGGTAGGCATAGTTCGGCTGGCCGCCCAAGCCGCCGACCGCGAATTTGACGCCATCCAATTCGAGCATCGCCTCCGGTTTTACCCCGCGCAGAAAAGATTGATCTGTGATGTGATTATCAAAGGCGATGCAGGCGGCATTGGGGGACAGAACCCATGTGCGGCTGATGAGGCCATTGTTCATGATGATTTGGTTGGATTCACCCGAGCGATAAACTGTGGAATGCATCCGGGGTGTGGAGATTAGCCAATCCTCGCCTGGCCTGAGCGACCGTTCTTCTGGCATCAGGGGGAGCTTCGCGATGTCGGCTTGGATAGCATCGAGCAGGGCGGGATCGTGGGCGTTGTTTCCTTGTGGGCTTTCGGCGGAAATCAGTGGGTGTTCAAGCCCAATCCAGATTACGAAACCAAGCGCAACGATTATTCGGGTCAACATTGCTGTGAGTTTAATAGCGGTCACCCGCCGAAGGGAGTTTTATCTCGCGAAAAAAATGGGTTCCACAGCCAATGACGGAACTCTGCCGATTAAATACCGCTTTCTCGGAGATATTTTGCCGTAAAACTTCCTTTGAACGTTGCGATTTTTTCAGGCGGACCTTGCGCGACTAATTTCCCTCCATGCGTGCCAGCTTCGGGCCCGAGGTCAATCACCCAATCGGCCGAGCGGATCACGTCAAGATTGTGTTCAACGATCAACACCGAATGTCCCGCGTCCACCAACTTTTGCAGCGCCTGGAGCAAAACGCTCACATCCTCGAAGTGGAGTCCGGTTGTCGGTTCGTCGAAAATAAAGAGAGAAGGTTTATCTCCCTGCTTGCGGCTCTGCGCAAAATCGGCGAGATGCCGCACCAATTTCAACCGCTGACTTTCGCCGCCGGAAAGAGTGTTGATCGGCTGCCCTACCCGGAGGTAACCCAGACCAACCTGTTGCAGAATCTCAAGACTTTTGGCTGCCTTGCGCGCTGGCGATGAGTCGGGAAATTGCCGCAGGTACTCGACGGCGTCGTCGACGGTAGCTTCGAGCAGATCAGCGATGCTCCAGGCGAACTCTGGGCCTTTCGGCAATGGAATCGTGACCTCCAGGATGTGTGCACGATAGCGTCGTCCGTTGCAGTCCGGGCATCGAATGTACACGTCGCTGAGGAACTGCATTTCGATCTTCTCAAACCCAGCACCACGACACCGCTCGCATTGGCCCTGACTGGAATTAAAACTAAAGGCGCTGGAATCCAATCCTTTTTTCCTGGCCAGGTCGGAGTCAGCGAAAAAATCGCGCAGGAATTCAAAAGCCCCGATGTAAACCGCCGGATTGGAACGGGGCGTCCGCCCGAGTGAGGATTGGTCAACCATGATCACTTGATCCAGTTGCTCCCAGCCAGTCACTTTGCAATTAGCGGCCTGATTACAAGGCTCATCTTCCCCGGCTTCGTCCTCCGCGATCTTGGCCTGGTCTTTTGCCAACCTTGCTGCCAAGGCGGGATAGAGAAGCTCCCGCACCAAAGTGCTTTTGCCTGAGCCGCTCACGCCGCTGACGCAGACGAGCGTGCCCAAAGGAATCGCCACTTCGAAGTCCTTCAAGTTATGCAGAGTCCCACGAGTTAAAAGCAGCCTGGACCCATCGGAAAGGATTTCCTTGCGTGCTCGCGGGGTCACCTTCCTTCTGCCGCTCAAATAGGAACCAGTTAAGGAGGATGGGTTTTTAAGGATTTTATTGTATGATCCTTGGAAAATCACTTGCCCACCGCGTTCTCCCTGGCCAGGGCCGAGATCGATAATCTCATTGGCCGCGCGCATCACCGCAGCCTCGTGCTCGACCACCACAATCGTATTCCCAGTATCCCGGAGCTTTTCCAAAATCTGGACCAATCGCTGGGTGTCTCGCGGATGCAATCCCACGCTCGGTTCATCGAGCACAAAGAGCGTGTTCACCAACCGCGAGCCAAGGCAGGTGGTCAGATTGACCCGTTCGGTTTCACCGCCCGACAGAGAGCGAGTGGGTCGATCGAGCGTGAGATAACCCAACCCGACATCTTCGAGATAACTGAGCCTGGACCGGACCTCCTCCAATGCCAGTGCGAAGGGGTCGTTCTTCCGAAGATTTGCCGGCCGCACTTGTTTGAGAAAGACGAGCGCATCCGAAACCGGTAATTGGTAAAAACTCGCAAGGGTAAGATAAGCGCCATCTCGTTTGATCAGATAGAGAAGTGTTTCGGGTTTGAATCGCTGGCCGTGACATTCGGGACAAGTGACGTAACAGCGATATTTCGCAAGCTGCACTCGCACATGCATTTTGTATGCCTTGGATTCGAGCCACCGAAAATAGCCCTTCACCCCATACCATGCATGAGGCCACTCGTGCGCAGAATCGGTCCCGTAACCTTCCTCGCCATTGATGACCCAATCCTGCTGTTCGCGGGGCAAATCTTCGAAAGGGACATCGAGCGCAATCCGTTTCTTTTTCGCGGCCTTTAATAAATCCCGTTGCGATTCGAACCCAGTGCCGGTTTGCCAGGGCCTAACGACCCCTTGTTTGATTGACCGAGATCGATCCGGCACGGCGAGGTTGTAATCGATCGAGATCACACGACCGAACCCTTTACAGGCGGCACAGGCGCCCACGGGATTGTTGAAACTAAAAAGAGCCGGTGAGGGGTCACGATATTCGATGTCACAATGAGCGCAGTGCAATCGATTTGAGAATCGTTGTGGTTGACCGGCGGGCACCAGCCGAAGACAAATCGAACCTTTGCCGAAATGGTACCCTTGCTCGCAACCTTCGATAAAGCGGGCGCGATTTGCCGGGGCGATTTTGACACGGTCCTGGAGCACCACCAGCGTTTTTGGCTTCGTTTGCTGAAGCGAGACGAGAGCTTCTTCCAACCGCTGAACCTGAGGCGGATCGGAAGCGGCAAGGATTCGTTGGAATCCTTGCTTGGCGACGAGGGCCAGGGATTCTTCAATCGAAAGTTTTTCTGAAAGCGGCAGTTCGAATGTGATCAGGACTTCTTTCCAGCACATTGGGATCCTAAGCTTAGAATTCCACGTGGACAAGTTGTCGCG
>JADMIO011197705.1_pt1 | contig 95944 bp, 85 predicted proteins | sample 8958161 | NCBI WGS metagenome assembly JADMIO01 (sample SAMN16585339, study PRJNA669376) | soil metagenome | isolation source: Crop rotation soil | place: USA: Cullars Rotation, Alabama | collected 2011
GCCGCGACTTCAAGTCACGTGAATTCCAAGCTTCGGATCCCACTGTGCTGGAAAGCAGTAAATTAAGCGGGGGTGAGAGACAAAGATTGACGATTGCCAGAGCTTTAATTAAAAATCCGCCGATACTGATATTGGACGAAGCAACTTCTTCTCTCGATACAGAAAGCGAACGCCTGGTACAGGATGCCATTAATAATATGATGCAAAACCGGACAAGCATTGTCATCGCTCATCGTTTATCAACTATCCGTCACGCCAATGAGATCATTGTTTTGCAAAAAGGAAAGATTGTTGAAAGAGGAACACATGAGCAATTGCTGGGACAAAATGGTTTTTATAAAAAATTAGTAGAGATGCAGGAGGTGAAATGAGGAATTAAGAATTATGAATGCTGAATTATGAAAATAAACGAACTCATTCATAATTCATGACTCTAAATTCATAATTATCCTTTCAAAACTTCTCTTGATATCACCAGCTTCTGTATCTCGCTCGTTCCCTCTCCTATCGTACAAAGTTTGGAATCACGGTAATGTTTTTCTACCGGGAAATCTTTGGTGTAACCATAACCACCAAATATCTGCACGGCATCAGTCGCTACTTTTACCGATACTTCACTGGCATAATATTTTGCCATCGCTGCAACCTTGGTTACTTCTTTACCGCGGTTTTTCAGATCACAGGCCTGCATTGTCAATAATTCGGCAGCTTGTATCTCTGTTGCCATATCAGCCAGTTTAAAGGATATTCCCTGGAAACTTGAAATAGGCTTATCAAACTGGTAACGCTCCTGCGAATATTGTAAAGCGGCTTCATAAGCTCCTTTGGCAATACCAAGAGCCAATGAAGCAATAGAGATCCTTCCACCATCCAATACTTTTAATGACTGTTTGAATCCTTCACCCACATTGCCCAAACGATTGGTATCCGGTATGCGGCAATTGTCAAAGATCATCTCTGCTGTTTCGCTAGCACGCATGCCCAGTTTATTTTCTTTTTTGCCACCACTAAATCCTTTCGTTCCTTTTTCCACAACAAATGCTGTAGCGTTATTTTTTGAACGTGGTTCACCTGTTCTGCATACAACAACGGCAACATCACCTGTTTTACCATGCGTGATCCAGTTCTTTGTTCCATTGATGATCCATTCATTCCCATCTTTTACTGCAGTGCATCGCATGTTACCCGCATCACTTCCTGTGTTGGCTTCAGTTAATCCCCACGCTCCGATCCATTCAGCCGTTGCGAGCTTTGATAAATATTTTTTCTTTTGCTCTTCATTACCGAAGGCGAGTATATGTCCTGTGCAAAGTGAATTATGTGCAGCCACACTTAAGCCGATCGACCCACACACTTTGGCTATTTCTTCAATAACAGTTTTGTATTCAAAATAACTGAGACCTGCGCCACCATATTCTTCAGGTACAAAAACACCCATCATACCCAGCTTACCTAATTCTTTAAATATATGGACAGGGAATTCCTGGGTCTCGTCCCATTCCATTACATGTGGTTTGATATGTTGCCGGGCAAAATCTTTTGCAGTTTGTGCAACCTGCTGTGTAAGTTCGGATACCTCGAAGTTCATAGTACAGGCAATCATTTAAGAAGTTGAAAAAGATGTGCCATCCTCCCGATAAAAATCGGGAGGATGGCACATTTCAGGCGGTCGCCAAAAACCATAGCAAGCAACCGTTAGCAATCGTTAAAGGCAGATGCAAGTACGTACTTTTTTTGGTTCCTAACAAGTGTTAGGGGTAAAAATATTTTTTTTACAGCAGTATAAGACCTCGCCATGACAAACCACTTAGTGTTAGATTATAGGTTTTAACGATAAAAAAAATTATGATGCCAGCGACAGTAACACAGATGATCGTTCCTTGCGACGCACCGTTCAACGTTCTGTTCATTGTTCAGCAACCCACCCCGGTTTCTCATAAGTGAACAGTTCAAAATGCGTCCCCCAGGGAAGAGACGAACCCGATTGACGAAGTTTTTATTTACAGATTAGATTCAAGTATCGAATAAAAAAGGCTTCCCCTCCCCGGAGGGGTGAACTGAAAGACCTTACAACCATAAACGACTGGGGTGGACTGCTCAGTAGCGAACAGGAAGTTGAAGAGTGCGACGCAACGAAGATGATAGTAGTACAACAGCCGGGCTAATAAAAAACAGTGATCCTTTTTGGAGGATTGCTTCAGCTTGTCGCCAGAGGTAGCATATTTCATTAGTTATTTGGCAAGCCTCGCAATGACAGACTACAATTCAAGCACCAGCTTATCATAAGCCAGATGTATCCCTTCCGGAAGTTCGGATTCGATAACATCATGCAAGCCGAGTTGATGTGAAATATGTGTAAAATAAGCGGTGGGGATCTTTAATTCCTGCACCATAGCGATGGCTTCATCCAAATTAAAATGAGAGATATGTTTTTGCTTACGCAATGCATTCAAAACAACTATTTCACTTCCCTTGATCTTTTCTTTGGAATCAGCATCAATATGGTTGGCATCGGTGATATAAGTGAACTTACCAAAGCGAAATCCCATCACCGGCATTTTTAAATGCCAAACCAATATCGGTGTAATAGGAATATCACCGACAATAAACGGATCAAGGTTGATGGTATGCATATCCAACTCGGGAATACCAGGATATTTTGTATCCGTAAAAGCATAATAAAAATCGCGGCGCAACGCTTCTTCAGTCAATGAATCAGCATATACTTCCATCGGTCTTTTATTCAAAAAATTAAAAGCCCTGATATCATCCAACCCGGCTAAATGATCTTTATGCGGATGAGTAAAAACAACTGCATCAAGATGCCTGATCTTTTCTCTCAGCATCTGGTAACGAAAGTCGGGACCTGTATCAACTACCAGCGTTGTATTAGCCGATTGAACTAAAATACTTGAGCGAAGACGTTTATCTTTTTTATTAGCAGAAGTGCAAACTTCACAATCGCAACCGATCATCGGTACGCCACTGCTGGTACCGGAACCGAGAAAAGTTATTTTAAGTGAGGGATAAGACACATGGCAAATGTAGAAATAATCTCCACCGGACTGTCGGGCAGGAATAATTATTAATTAATAATTACCGATTATTATAAGATATATTTAAAAGAAGCCCTATTCAACATTATCTTTTGTCTCCAATTTGGAGATGATCTCTGAATAAAGTTTCCTGGAGTCTTCTTCCAGTATCTCTTTATTAATATCAAGCTGGGGTATCAGGTCAACCAATGTATTGATTCGTCCTTCCGTTTGCAAAAACTTATTCAGCACCACTACTTTTTTTTCTTCCAGTATGCAGTAGCCGCTTTGAAAGGTCCCTCTTTCATATCGCAATACATATCCGGCCTGTTGGGGAATAGCTTCCAGTTTATCAAGAGTTGCCTGCGTGTATTTCATACTGCAAATTTAATCATAAGAATTTGCAGATCGTTCGCAGTTACCCGCATATTATTCACACTCATTTCTCCATGTTTAATTTGAAGTAAAGGGAACACTTACTTGCTCTGCATCTTTATCACCGGCACTATCATTTCTTCCAGGCTTACTCCGCCGTGCTGAAAGGTATTGCGGTAATAGTTTACATAATAATTATAATTGTTGGGGTAACAGAGAAAGCCATCTTCTTTTGCAAAGATGAACGATGAATTGATTGTAGGTACAGGCAGCCCGGCCTCCCTTGGATCACGGTAGGCTAATACTTCCTTTGGCTCATAATTAAGATTGCGTCCATGTTTATAGCGAAGATTGGTAGTCGTTTGTTTGTCGCCAATAACTTTATACGGTGTCTTTACCCTTACACTGCCGTGATCAGTTGCCAGTATGATCCTGATATTTTTATCGGCAATTTTTTTCAATGCCTGGTGCAAAGGTGAATGTTCGAACCATGAAGTAGTGATACTGCGATAACTTATTTCATCACCTGCCAGTTCTTTGAGCACCTCCATTTCTGTGCGGGCATGACTAAGCATATCAACAAAATTGTACACGATCACATTGAGATCATTATTCAGCATGTTGTGAACATTACTGACCAATTCAAGTCCTGCCTGGTTATTCACCACTTTAGTATAAGATACTCTCAGGTCACTTTTACCCAATCGTTTCAAATGTGCCCTGAAAAAATCTTCTTCATGCAGATTCTTTCCCCCTTCTTCCTCATCATTCTTCCATTGCTGCGGAAATTGTTTTTCAATATCTACCGGAAGCAATCCCGCAAAAATAGCATTGCGGCAATATTGAGTAGCCGTAGGCAAAATGCTATAAAAACTATCCTCTTCCATAATGCGGAAGCTTTCAGCGAATATGGGTTGGATGGCTTTCCATTGATCGAAACGAAGGTTATCGATCAACACAAAAAACAATGGAGTGCCTTTTTCAACATGTGGCAACACTTTAAATTTAAATAACGAGTGAGACATAACAGGTCCGTCCACGCTTTTGGGATTTACCCATGATGCATAATTCCTTGAAACAAATTTGAAGAACTCTGTGTTGGCCTCACTTTTCTGACTCTGCAATACCTCCTGCATTTCCGGGCTATCGCTTTTTTGCATTTCGAGTTCCCAATACACCAATTTTTTATAAATATCCATCCATTCATTATAATCAGGATTGCTGTTGAGCGCCATGAATAAGTTACGGAACTGCTGCTGGTATGCCGTTGTTGTTTTTTCTGCGACCAGTCTCCTGTTATCAATGATCTTTTTTAAACTCAGCCAAACCTGGTTTGGATTTACAGGTTTAATTAAATAATCGCTGATCTGCGAACCAATGGCCTCATCCATCAGGTTCTCTGTTTCGTTCTTTGTTATGAGTACAATAGGTAATGATTGATTTATCTCTTTGATCTTCGCCAGCGTTTCCAAACCGGTAATGCCCGGCATTGTTTCATCTATCAACACCACGTCCACAGGATTTTCTTTTACATAATCGATTGCATCAAACCCATTGGTAAAAGTTTGCACTTCATATCCTTTGTTTTCCAAAAATAATTTCTGCGACTGAAGGCTCTCGATCTCGTCATCAACCCATATGATTTTTGCTGCTGCCATGAAAGGAGGTTTATTGTTTATGGTTTGTGGTTTATAGTTTACAGTTATATAATTTGAAGTTTTGTTTGATTAATGGAAAAACCGCTAAACAACAATAAACACAAAATCATAAACCATAAACTCAAAAATAGCTTATTAACTTCACCCTTTGTACTTTTGCCGCCTTCCCTTTAACAAAAACACAACAATGAATTCAGTCCGCAAGATCATCAACGACCCCGTTTATGGTTTTATTACCATAGACCACCCGTTGATCCTGCAGATAATCTCCCATCCTTATTACCAGCGGTTGCGAAATATTCATCAAATGGCGTTTGCGCATTTGGTTTACCCCGGCGCTGTTCACTCCCGCTTACATCATTCGTTAGGCGCTTATCATTTAATGTGCAATGCACTGGGTGAATTAAAAAGCAAGGGGGTTGATATTACTCCCGGTGAAGAGCTGGGAGCAAAGATCGCTATACTATTGCATGATATTGGCCATGGCCCCTTTTCTCATGCATTGGAGAATGAATTGATAACAGACACACATCATGAAGCTATTTCTTTATTGATCATAAAAAAATTAAACGAAGAGTTCGGCGGTCAATTGCAAACGGCTATCGATATATTCACCAATAAACATCCAAAAAACTTCTTATATCAATTGGTATCGGGACAGCTGGATGTTGACCGCATGGATTATCTTAACCGCGACAGTTTTTTTACCGGTGTTGCCGAAGGTGTCATTGGTTACGACCGTATCATTAAAATGCTTGCGGTAAAAGATGGCAACCTGCTGGTAGAAGAAAAAGCTATCTATTCCATTGAAAAATTTTTAGTGAGCCGGCGTTTGATGTATTGGCAGGTCTATTTGCATAAAACTGTTTTGGCCGCGGAAATGTTGCTGGTAAAGATCATTCACCGGGCAAAAGAATTAATAAGTAAAGGCGAACCATTAAAAGCAGCCTCTGATGCATTTGATTTCTTTTTGCATCAGCAAGGAGCATCTTCGGTTGAAAAAAATCTGGATACTTTCTGCCGCCTGGATGATTATGATGTGATGGCCACAATTAAGAACTGGTGCTACCACGCGGATAATATATTAGCGACGCTTTGTCGTTTTTTAACAGAGCGGCGTTTATACAAGGTAAAACTTCAATCGGAACCTGTAGACACTAATCTTATCAATACAAAAACAAAGGAAGCGATAGATAAACTCGGAATTACAGCCGATGAAACCGATTATTTTGTTTTTACCGGCACCACCAGCAACACTACTTATAACCCAGAAGATGAACGTATCAATATTTTATTTAAAGACGGAACGATACGGGACATTTCAATGGTGGACAATGCACTGATACAGCATAATCTCAGCAGCACGGTCAAAAAATATTACATTTGTTATCTGAGAGTTTAAGGTTTAAAGTTGAAGGTCTAAGGTTTAAATAGCTCCAACGTTAAACCATTAAACATTAAACTTTAAACGTTCATGACCTTTCCCGCATCACAAATAGCGCTTATCATCAATGGCAGGATTGAAGGCGATGCCAACATCACCGTTACTTCCTTTGGAAAAATTGAAGAAGCACAACCGGGTCAGCTTAGTTTTTTGGCAAACCCCAAATACGAAGAACATTTATATACTACCAAAGCATCTGTTATTATTATCAATGACAGTTTTGAATTAAAGCAACCTGTCAGCGCAACATTGATCCGTGTGCCTGATGCCTATTCCGCTTTTGCCGCATTGCTTGCAAAATACCAGGAGATCATGGAGCAACAGCTAAGTGGTATTCAGCAACCCAGCTATATTGCGGCCACTGCTTCTTATGGTAAAAATGTTTTTATTGGCGCCTTTGCTTATATCGGCGAAAATGTAAAGATTGGTAATAACACAAAGATTTTTCCAAATGCTTATATCGGTAATGATGTAATGATTGGTGATAACAGCGTTATTCATCCCGGTGTAAAGATTTATCATGATTGCAAAATAGGCAGCCATGTTATTATACATGCCGGCACTGTTGTTGGCAGTGACGGTTTTGGTTTTGCGCCACAGGCTGATGGCAGTTTTAAAAAAGTGCCGCAGATCGGTAATGTCGTGATAGAAGATAATGTGGAGATTGGCGCCAACACAACCGTTGACAGGGCAACCATCGGTTCTACTTTAATAAAGTCAGGAGTTAAATTAGATAACCTTATACAAATTGCGCATAACGTTGAGATCGGCAATAGTACGGTGATCGCTGCGCAAACCGGTGTAAGTGGAAGTACAAGGATCGGCAATGGCGTTATGATCGGCGGACAAGTAGGTATAGTTGGGCACATACAAATTGGCGATGGTGCAAAGATCAATGCGCAGAGTGGCGTCAGTAAATCATTGGATCCGGGTAAGGCAGTTACCGGTAGTCCCGCCTATGATTATACCGCTGCACTCCGGAGCCAGGCCGTCAACCGAAAACTTCCTGAGTTGGAAAAAAGAGTGAAGGAACTGGAGACATTAATTAAACAATTAATGGGTGAAAAAGTATAATATCTCTTAAGCATAAAACCTTACGTATAAAACCGGTTACGTAATCCGGGTATAAGTACGATTGTTACCTTTGATGTAAAATTGTTACTTGCGTGATCTTTGATCCCGCCCTTTTGGAATAAGTTAAGCTCACTACCGAACCATTATATAATCATACTTGAATAAATCCGGAATATGGATAGATCTGGTTTCATGAGAAGATGGATGAGGAGGTTTAGTCTTCGTGGTCTTTCCATTCAGCAACGGCTTCCTCTCCTGATATGTGTCCTTTTGCTGGTCATTATCGTTACATTCAGCTATATCACTTATATCGATGTAAAAAGTTCTGCACTAAAATCAGGAAAAGACAGGGTGAGTTCACTCAGCGATCAACTCAGTAACATGTTGTCTCAATCTGTGCAAGCGACATTGACGGCCACCCGTAGTGCAGCAGACAAGGAGGCCATAAAAAAAAGCCTGCGGACCAGGGAGACAGAATATAATATTGAAGCACTGGATATCTTAAGAAAATTGCGACCTGATACTTCATGGGTACTGGCCCAGTTAGTAAATAAGCAATTCCATCCTATACTCCGGTCGGCAAGAGATTCAATGCCGTTACAGGGTAATTTCGATTCTCTTTTAGCTGTTGCTCTTGAAGAAGATGCTTCCGGTGTTGGAAAAATACATTTATTGAACAACAAAATGTTTTACCCGGTGATTGTTGACGTTGTCGATAGTCAGCAAACGATCGGTTATATTATAAGATGGCAAAAGATCGAAGGGGGCGAGAAAACTAAAGCGGCTATTTCAGGGCTAATGGGTAAGAAGGCAAATTTTTATATCGGCAATAATGATGGAAGTCTCTGGACAGATCTTGTCAATCCCGTTTCGTATACCACGTTAAATAATGAACAGGCAGCTGAACCTTTTGAATATTCTTCGCCGGCAGGCGGGCAGGTTGCCTCTGTAAAATCTATACCTAATACCGCGTGGCTTGTAACAGTTGAGTTTCCACGAAATGTCGTGTTAGAAACGGCCAATAACTTTTTAAAAAGAATCATTATTACAGGTGCTATCCTGATCATCGTTGGAATTTTTATAGGATGGTTAATGAGCCGGCCCATCACTGCGCCATTAAAAAAACTAACAGCCGCTACAACAGCCATTGCCAGTGGTGACTTTTCATCAACTGTAGCAATTGAAAGACGTGATGAAGTAGGTAAGCTGTCCCGTGCATTCAATGCGATGATCGGGCAGTTGAGTAAAGCAAGAAAAGGTTTGGAACAAAAAGTAATTGAAACAAGCGACATGAATGAACAATTACGCAGTTTGTCTGCCTATCTTCAAAATGTGCGTGAAGATGAACGTATACATATTGCACGTGAAATGCATGATGAGCTTGGACAATTACTGACCGGTTTTAAAATGGATGTATCGTGGCTGCGGAAAAAATTGGCTGAAACATCAGATCCCGCTATTTCCGAAAAGCTGGAGAATATGATCTCCGTTATTGATGAATCTGTAAAGTTTGTAAGGAACCTGGCTTCAGAACTTCGTCCCAGCATTCTTGATGACCTTGGTTTAATACCCGCTTTGGAATGGCATTGCCATGAATTTGAAAAACGTCATAATATCAAAGTAGAGTTTCATTCTGAAGTACAAGAGCCCAATATAAATTCTGTAATAGCCACCGGTTTATTCCGGATGTTCCAGGAATCATTAACAAATGTGGCCCGCCATTCCAATGCCACTAAGGTAGTAGCCAGCCTGCGGTCAGTAAATGATGAGATATCACTTTCTATAATGGACAACGGTAAAGGTTTTGATACTTCATTGACGAGCAAAAAAACACTTGGCTTATTAGGCATGAAAGAAAGGGCGGCTATGTTGGGTGGAAAAATGGAGATCATATCTGAACCCGGCAAAGGAACGACTATACTGATAACGGTTAAGCAGGCGATGAAAGAGAAGATTAGGGTTTCCTGACACGTTTCTCTCTTGTCCCCATTTTCTCAACTGATTAATGCCTGGGAAAAAATCCTAAAAAAGAATATCGAAAATCGAAAGACGGGAGTGTTATAATTGGATTTGTTTCAATAGAACAGGTTTTCGGATTTATTATTTATTATTTCAAATTTCCTGCCGTTGGTTTACTTTTCAGTATGAAAAAATGGCTTCCCCTCTTCCTGCTTATCAGTATTCATACCACCGCACAGATCAATCCCAATAACATTACCATCGCAAGAGATAGTTTCGGCGTGCCGCATATATTCGCCCCAACAGATCCTGAAACGGCTTATGGTCTTGCATGGGCACATGCGGAAGATGATTTTAATACACTTCAGCTGGTCATATTATCAGGGAAAGCAAAATTGGGAACTGCTATTGGGAAAAAAGGTGCTGAAGCTGATTATGTCGTCAATTTATTACGCTGCCGGCAATTGGTCAATGAACAATGGAATACGTTAAGCCCGGATTTTATTGCGTTGATAAAAGGATATGTTGCCGGTTTGAATGCTTATGCAAAAGCACATCCTGCTGAAGTAAAATATAAAAAAGCATTTCCCTTTGATGAAAAAGATTACATGACCGCTGTTATTTTTTCCGTCGCCATCTTTTGTGGTGTTGATTATGCATTGCCTCAAATATTGGGTGGTAATATTGCAACTATCCCGGGTTTTTCCTCACAAGGTTCCAATGCTTTTGCTTTTCATCCAACCAAAACAACAACCGGCGAAGCGATGCTGGTCATCAACGCACATCAGCCGCTTGAAGGTCCAACTGCTTTTTATGAAGCGCATGTGCAAAGCGACCAGGGCTGGAACATGCTGGGTGGATTGCTTGTCGGTGGTTGTGTAATACTTCATGGAACCAATGAAAACCTCGGTTGGGCACATACGGTTAATTATCCAGATAAGATCGATGTCTATCAATTGCAAATGAATCCCGTCAATAACAATCAATACAAGTTTGATGATAAATGGATAGATCTTGAAGTAAAAAAAACAAGGTTGAAAGTAAAAGGCATTCCTGTTACCATTGGAAAAAAAGTTTATTGGAGCAAATATGGTGCAACCGTAAAAACAAAGAAAGGTGTGTTTTCAATTCGATTGCCTGCAACGATGGACATAAGAGTGATGGAAGAATGGTACCGGATGAACAAGGCAAAGAATTTTACTGAATTCTATCGTGCATTAAGCATGAATGCACTACCAATGTTTAATATCATGTATGCCGACAGGAATGATACGATCTTTTATATCAGCAATGTAAAATTGCCAAAGCGAAATCCCGATCCTGCCTATAACTGGCGAAGCACTTTGCCGGGTAACACTTCGGCAACATTGTGGACCGAATTCAAAGCTGAAAAAGAATTACCGCAATATATTAATCCACCTTCCGGCTATTTGTTTAATACAAATCATTCGCCTTTCCTGGCTACCGACACAAAATATAATCTTGATGGCGACAAATTTGACCGCAATGATGGATTTGAACGATATCATAACAATCGCAGCCAGCGTGTAACTGAATTGCTGAGTGGTATTGATAAAATAGATTATGCAACTGTTAGACGAATCAAGTTTGATCAGCAACTTCCGCAACAGTTGCAATATCCTTATGGCATCGATACAATGCTTACTATGCATGCAAATGATCACCCTTTGTTAAAAGATGTCATTACAAATTTCCAGCAATGGGACAGGAAGGCGACAGCGAATAGCAAAGGTGCTGCTGTTTTTTTATTGGTGTATCATCATGTTGCAGGAAAATTAAAAGGCTCTCCCTCCCGTCAATTAACAAAAGTGGAATCACTGGAAACTTACCAATACGTTTATGATTATATGATAAAATATTTTGGTAAAACAGATCTTACGTTGGGAGACATTCAGAAATTGATAAGAGGTGATGAGATAAAACCTGCATGGGGTTTACCGGATGTATTGACGGCTGCATACACCGATCCATATAAAAACGGGTTGAGACGGGTTGTATCAGGAGATGCATACATTTGTTTTGTGCGTTATCCTAAAAATGGGTTACCCATTATTGAGTCAGTCAATACTTTTGGAGCATCATCCAATCCGGGCTCACCGCATTATAAAGACCAGATGACTATGTTTCAAAATCAGCAGACCAAACACATGACGCTGGATAAACAGGAAGTATTAAAAACTGCGGAAAGAGTTTATCACCCAATTAATAAATGATCACCTGAATTTTTATTCATGAAAAAAATATTCTTCCTCTTACTATCATGGTTTTTTACTGAAATAATTTTTGCCCAGCAAAAACAAGCCTATGTTTTATATAATGCAAAAGGCAAAAAAATTTCGTATAAAAAAATGATCAAAGCTTTGGCTGAAAAAGACATTGCATTGTTCGGCGAATTTCATAACAATCCTATTTCTCACTGGATGGAATTATCGGTAACCAAAGATTGTGGTGAGCTTCGTGAGTTGGTATTAGGTGCTGAAATGTTTGAACAGGACAATCAACAGGCATTGGATATGTACCTGCAGGGAAAGATAAATGAAAAAGGTCTTGATTCAATGGCAAGACTTTGGAAAAATTATAAGACTGATTATGCGCCATTGGTGAATTATGCTAAAGAAAAAAAAATATCATTTGCCGCCAGCAATGTACCAAGACGATATGCATCGATGGTTGCCAAAGGTGGTTTTGAAATACTAGATACTATTCCTGCTGAACAGAAGGCATGGATAGCTCCACTTCCCATTGCTTATGATGCAGAGTTGCCGGGTTACAAAAAAATGAAAGAAATGTTGCCGGGACATGGCGGAGAGAATTTACCAAAGGCCCAGGCGATCAAAGACGCAACGATGGCCTATTTTATTTTGCAGTACTATAAACCGGGCAGTTTATTCATTCATTATAACGGCGCATACCATTCAGAAAATTATGAAGGAATTGTATGGTATTTGAAAAAACAGCGGCCTGAATTGAAAATTGCAACGATCACTACCGTTTCTCAGAAAAATATTTCCAAACTATCAGAAGAAAATAAACACAAAGCTGATTTTATTATTTGTGTGGACGAGGATATGACTACTACATATTAGACTCACCTCCCAGCCTCCTCTCCAAAGGAGAGGAGGAGGCACTATAATTTTCGTATCCACTTCAAATCTTTGTTCAGCACTATTGAAAATAATTACAATTGCAATAGTGATGGCATTCGATTCGCAATCTTTTGGAATACCGCTTCTATCTTGCATTGCCGAAGTAATCTGCCAACTGCCAATTGCTAACTGCCAACTGATTACTTCTCCATCTGTTCAATCACTGCTTGTGTCACTCCTGTAAAGCTGAACCCACCATCATGAAATAAATTCTGCATCGTCACCATCTTTGTAAGATCGCTGAACATAACTGCACAGAAATTTGCGCAATCTTCACCTGAAGCGTTACCCAATGGGCTCATCTTTTCGGCATAACTGATAAAGCCATCAAAACCTTTTACGCCGCTTCCCGCTGTTGTTCGTGTTGGTGATTGGGAAATCGTATTTACTCTTACCTTCTTCTTTATTCCATAATAATAGCCAAACATTCTTGTTACGCTTTCCAACAAAGATTTTGCATCTGCCATTTCATTATAATCAGGAAATACTCTTTGCGCTGCAATATAAGTAAGCGCTACTACACTGGCTGATTCATTCAATGCATCCATATCCCAGGCAGTGCGCAATACTTTATGTAGGCTCATTGCAGAAATATCCAGCGTCTTTTGGTTCCATTCATAGTTTATTTCCGTATAGTGTTTGTTCTTGCGCACATTCAAACTCATCCCGATCGAATGAAGTATAAAATCGATCTTGCCGCCAAAATGCTCTATTGATTTTTCAAAAAGGTTTTTCAGATCATCCATGCTTGTTACATCCGCGCCGATAACGGGAGCATTACCACATGTTGCAGCGAGTTTATTTATTTCACCCATTCTTAAAGCAACCGGTGCATTGGACAATACAAGCTGGGCACCTTCATCAAAACATTTCAATGCCGTTTTCCATGCAATTGATTTTTCATCCAGCGCACCGAAGATGATACCTTTTTTTCCTTTCAATAAGTTATTTGACATAGCAATTGATTTGTGGCGCCAAAAATAAGAAGTTATTAGTAAGAAGGCGCAAGGTATGCCATACTTAGGAGGTCAACGCCAATTGCAGTATACTTTCAAGGTATGGCATGCCTTTCAGCCAATTATTTCATTAGTTCTCCCGGGAACAATTTTATAATAACAAAGACCATACAAAATGTTATAACGGATACCATCACCAGGCAACTCAAAAGATAAAGTAATAGCCGCTTTGCCGATGCCCTGGGTCTTAATTTTTTTTGTAAAAGATTATTTATGTATAGCGCCAGGAGGATTGACACGATAATAATTCCGAATATGATAATTTGTTTCATGTAACCGGATGGCCGAATTAATTACCTACCATTTCTCTCGCATTCTCTATTGCAGCAGCAGTCGGCTTTTCACCACTCAGCATCTTTGCAATGGTTGTTATTCTTTCTTCTGTAGTCAATTGCCGGATATTTGTTTTTACCGCATCCTTTATTATTTTTTTATAAACGAAGAAATGAGCATCGGCTTTGCCCGCTATCTGCGGCTGATGCGTAATACAGATTATTTGTCTTTTAGCAGCAAGATTTTTCATAATGATCCCAACCTGTCTCGCTGCTTCACCTGAAATGCCTGTATCAATCTCGTCAAATATCATTGTCGGCAAATCAATAGATTCAGCTACCAATGATTTTACACAAAGCATCAACCGGCTCAGTTCACCACCACTGGCAACTTTGCGCAACGGTTGGAACTGGTTGCTTTTATTTGCATCGAATAAAAATTCTATTATGTCTGCGCCATGTAGAGAAAGGGTATGGCCCGTCTCTACGGATACCTTCAACCTCGCATTCGGCATACCCACCTGCGCCAATAATTTATTCACCTTGTCTTCCAATGGTTTTACCTGTTTCTTACGGCCATCTGAAATCTTGGCAGCTATCTCTTTAGCTTCTTTCAAAAATTTCTCTACCTGTTTTTCTTTTTCGTTTATCTGAACATCTATATTCAGTACAGCTTGTAATTTTTCGTGAAGCTGCGCTTGTATCTGCAACAGCTCATTGGTCGATTGTACACCATGTTTCTTCATCAGTTTATATCCCATTGATAAACGATCGCTCAGTTGTTCTATCTTTTCGGGGTCATAATTTACATGACTGCTGATACGGTCCACTTCATCAGCAATATCCTGCAATTCTACCTGCGAAGAATGTAACCGTTGAATCAATACTTCAAGATCATTATGGTAAGATGAATAAGATTGTAATTGGTTTTGCAAACTCTTTAATTGCTGCACCAATGGCGACTCGCTTTCCTGCAATTCAAAATAAACTTTTGTCAATGCCCCTTTGATCCCTTCGGCATGACTCAGCATTTTCAGATCGGCATCTATATTCTCAATTTCATTTTCTTTAAAACCCGCTTCATCCAGCTCATTAAACTGGAACTGGTTGTAGTCAGCTTCCTTATCAAATTGTTGTTTCTGTTCTTTCAGCAGTTCCCATTCTTTCTTCACCTCTTGCCATTGATGAAACAGCTGCTGGTACTTATTTAATAAAGAACTATGATCAGCCAGTGCATCCAGCACCTCTCTCTGAAAATCTGATTCACCTAATTCCAATGTATCAAATTGCTGGTGAAGGTCAACCAGCATAGAACTTAATTGCTGCAATTGTCCCAGGTTCACGGGTGTATCATTTATAAATGCTCTTGACTTTCCATTTGTACCTATCTCTCTTCGCAGCACTAGTTCATCATCGGCATCTAAATCATTTTCTTTTAAAAAATCTTTGATCGCTTTGCGGCCATTTGTGGTGAATGTTCCCTCAGTAATACATTTTCTTTCTTTATTCACCAATACTGCTGAATCAGCTCTTTCACCTAATATCAAACCCAGGGCACCAACGATAATAGATTTACCCGCGCCTGTCTCACCCGTTATCACATTCAGTTTTTGGGAGAAATCAATTTGAAGACTATCAATGATAGCGTAGTTCTCAATATGCAATGTCCGCAGCATAGACCGAAGATAAAAAAAAGCGGCGTAAGACAACTGTAAAGGACATCGCCGAGAGATGAAAGAGAAAAGGAGAATTTAATAGGAGCCCTAACTCTTTCTCTCTTTTTTCTCCGTGCGACAAATAGAAAGGCTTTGTGAGATTTACACTGCACTCAAAAAAAACCCTCCCGGTCTAAACGGGAGGGAAATAAAAAAAAGAAAAATTATGCCTAAGTATTTAGAGACAAGGCATCCCTTGTCTTTACATTATTTTATATCAACATTGTTGCTCAACTCTTCATCTACTAATATCCTGCCACAATTCTCACACACCATCACTTTCTTATGTTGTTTGATCTCGCTTTGCTTTTGAGGAGGAATCGCATTAAAACATCCGCCACATGCATCTCTTTCTACCGCTACTACAGCCAAACCATTGCGATAGCTTTTACGGATCTTCTCATAACTGGCAAGAAGACGATTATCAACATGTGATTTTGCCTCAGCAGCCAATTTATTAAAATGCTTTTCTTCTTTCTCATTTGCCGCAATGATCTTTTCCAGCTCAGATTTTTTTGTATTCAACACGGATTCCTTTGTAGCGATATTCTTTTTCGCTTTTTCCAGCACCACTCCTTTTTCAGCTATTTCTTCTGTTGCATCTTTGATGTGTTTTTCAGCCAGTTTCACTTCCAGTTGCTGCATCTCCATCTCTTTGTTGATAGCTTCAAACTCACGATTGTTTTTTACATTGCCGCTTTGTTTGTCATACTTCTTGATCAAAGCCTGCGCTTCCTTGATCGCTTCATTTCGTTGTGCAATAAAATCTGTTACGCCATTGATCTCTTCTTCAATACGCGTCTGGCGGGCTTTTAAACCGGTGATCTCATCTTCGAGATCGGCTACTTCCATCGGCAGTTCTCCTTTCAGAATATGGATCTCATCCAGCTTGCTTTCAATTTTCTGAAGGGTAACCAAAGAACTTAATTTTTCTTCTACTGAAAATTCTTTAACGTTTGCCATTATGATTTATAATTTGTTGCTTCGCTTCGCTCGCAATGACGGAGCGTTTAAAATTGTTTTCGTTTTTGTTGCCGGCTGTTGTACTACTATCAACGTCCCTTGCGACGCTCCATTTATCGTTCGGTTCGCTCCTCAACATCATGAAACGTTAGACGTAAAAAGAAGCCCAAATTTGAATGATGCTTTCACATTTCACTTTTCACTTCTCACGACATCAATCAACATTCCTCACAAAAAGTATCTCACCGGGTTCGTTTCCACTTCTGTTTTAAGGACGGCAAAGGTAGGGAATTTTTGTTCTAAAATTTCCTGTAGCAGGTTGATAGTGAACTGCTCGCTTTCATAGTGTCCTATATCGGCTATCAGCATCCGGCCATTGGCATCAAAGAACTCGTGATACTTCATATCCGCCGTTACATATACATCAGCATTGCTGGCTAAGGCTTTAGATACTAAAAAACTGCCGGCGCCACCACATAAAGCCACCTTTTTGATCTTTTTTCCCAAAAACACCGTATGCCGAACGATCTTTAATTGAAAATTTTTCTTGAGCAATATCAAAAAATCTTCTTCGGTCAAAGGTTCGGCCAACTCTCCTATAACACCTGAACCTACCCTGCTGTTCGAATTCGAAAGATCCACCACATCATATGCTACCTCTTCATAAGGATGCGCCGCTTTCATAGCAGCTGCAATTTTATTTTCCAGGTAAGAAGGAAGTATCACTTCTATCTTCAGCTCTTTTTCAGTATGCCTTTTACCGATATCGCCAACATAAGGATTGGTTCCTGGTCCGGCTTTAAAAGTTCCCTCGCCTTCCGCATTAAAACTGCATTCGCTGTAATTAGCGATGTGGCCACCGCCGGCTCCGAATATCGCATTGCGTACGGGTTCTGCCTTATCGGCCGGAACAAAAGTGAAAAGTTTTTTTAATGTGCCGGGCTTTGGAGAAAGGATGGAAACATTTTTCAATCCCAGCATTTTTGCCATTTTTCCATTTACCCCATCCAGCACATTATCGAGGTTGGTATGAATAGCATAGATAGCAATGTCATTCTTTATCGCTTTGATCACAGTTTTCTCAACATAATTCTTTCCGTTTATTTTTTTTAAACCGCCGAAGATAATTGGATGATGGGCCACAATAAGATTGAATTTTTTCCCGATGGCTTCGTCTACTACTTCTTCAATGGCATCCAGCGAACAAATAATGCCTTTGCATTCCCAGCTGCTATCTCCGGTCAGCAAGCCAGCATTGTCATAGTTTTCCTGCAAAGACGGATGTGCCAGCGATTCAAGAAAAGAAACAACCTCTCCTATTTTCATTCGCTAAAGATAATGATTACAGTGTTTGACTGTGGCCAGCTTAGCAATGCAGTATCTTTGATAATATGCCTCACCGGTTAACCTGCTGTAAGCACGATCGATAATAAAGCAGCTGGTTCGCCACCAATGATCCGCAAAGCCCCGAAGGAACATTAAGAACAACTGTTTATAAGTTTAATTTTTGAAAAAATAATATCTTTCGTATCTTATGCCTGTTTCCTACCACCCATGGCCACTCACCCAGTCCGTAATATCTTTTTAACTGTTTCAACATGCTTAAAAGAACGACAGGCCGTCTTTTGCTTACGCTACTGGTAATAACCGGTTTGGCCGGAACACTTAATAATAGCTCCCTTTCACAAAAAGAAAGAAAACAAGCCATCAATCTCATAAAGAACAGCCGCAAAGAAGTATTGAATAGTATTGAAGGATTATCTGCACGCCAGTTAAAATATAAACCGTCGTCTAAAGAATCATCGATCAGTGAATTGATCATGACAATGGCATTGAAAGAAAAAAATTGCAGTGAGCAGATCAAAAAGTTTATGAGCCAGCCGGCTAATTCTGAAACCAGGCTAAAGATCGCATTGACGGATGAGCAATTGCTATTGAACGATAATTATTCGGTATGCAAAATGGAAGTTGCTGAACCGGGTAATACCATCACATGGAAAGATCCTGCCGAGGCAATCAAAAAATTTATGGCGCTGCAACAAGATCATATCAAATATATCAGGACATCAACAGAAGATCTGCGCAATCATGTTATAAAAACATCTGCCGGATGGATAGATTGTTATCAATATTATTTGCTGATGGCGGACCAGAATAATTATTTCGCCGAAAAGATCAGGAAAATAAGATCGTCACCTCGTTTTCCAAAGAAATAAAAATAATAAGGGATGGTTTGAGGACGAAAAACCTCCGCCCCGGTCTGATCAACCGGGGTCATTTTTTTAAAATGCTTTCTTTCCACCGATTATTTTTTCGATCAGCAACAACTTACCATCTGTGGTCATTCCTTCCACAACTATTTTATATCGTTTTGTACGATCGTTGTTATAAAAAGTGATTGGCACTTTTTGATCGATACCATCAACAACAATGGCAGAGTTCCAATACAACGTAATGCGGTAATCAGCTTTTTCACTTTTCTTCAACACGCTATAATCCGGTGAATAAAATTCTTTGATAACTGAATAGCCCTTGTAATTGATCGTTTCACCTGAAGATGGCAATGTACTTAAGTCGGCACCTTTTTTTGTATAGATAGCCAAAACTCCACCGGGCGCATTTCCGGATACGCCAACAAAACTGCCGAAAACTTTTACCAATGCAATTTCATAAGCAGGTATAGTAGCAATGGCGTCTGCATCGCTGGGTATTTCATTTAAAAAAATTGTCATTGGAAATTCGCCCATCCCGCTTGCGCTAACGGTTTGCCGGTAAGTGACAACATACCCCGGGTCGATAGGATCTGTAGTAACCTGCAAACCGGGCACACGCATTTTCAAATAATCAAAGATATCCCGGTAGCCCATCATATTTTCATTGGTGACATCCAACGTGGAGTTAGCATTGCCGGCGAATGGCCCGGTTACATATTTATCTTCCAATTCTTCCAACGCTGTTTTTTTTCGTGCCCTGACGGTAATATTTTCAAGCAGTAAACCTTCTGCTTTTACCAACGCTTCATACTCATCTGCTATTTTTTTCTGATCAGACGGAGAAACAGCTGCCAAAGATTTATCGGAAAGAAAAATGTTGGGAAGTGTATATGTACGATGTAATGAATCACCTTCTAATTTGACATCAATAAAGCGGCTTCTTCTTCCTTTTATATCGGTAATTAAAATTCTTGCCGTACCAAAAAAAACAAGCGAGTCAATACTGAATTTTCCTTCCACATCCGTATGCAACATCTGAATATTTCTGCCATACCTGGATACAATGAACATGAGAAGGTCTTTATCAGCAAATGGTTTTTTTGTGTTCTCTAAATTTATTTTCCCTGATAAGGTTATATAACCGGGATCCGTGTACCGTTTTCGCGGTACAGGTGTTTTTAAAAGCTCTTCCCATTTAAATCGCCGCCAGCCATTGGTCATCATTACAAGATCGAGTGCGTTTTGTACAGAGTCATTCGATGCAGAAAAATAATAAGCAGGGTCATGTACATATCCTTTCAGATCGGAAGTAAGCAATAGCTCTGAAAAAATATTTTCTTTTCTCGCTGATGTAAGATCAAATGCAGGATCGGAGATTGACACAGAAAAACTGCCCTGCACAGTATCTTTTAATAACAATGTAAAATGATTTTTACTTCTGTCAGCAAAATCCAATGTATCTATTACGATCTCTCCTTTTTGAATGTATTCTTTGTTATCAATGAATGTCAATCGTTCTGCTAACGGCAACCCGTCTTTATTAAACACAGTGATATGAAGAATTCCCGACGAGAGTTTATCGGTTGGAATGATACCCGTCATCTCCTCATTGTCCTTAAATGTTTTTTTGAACACCACATGATGCTGCATCTGGCCAATCATATACGATGCTTTAAAAACCGGGTCATCGTTGCGCTGCAGTATTTCAAATGACTTGGTGGGTCCGCTGGTGATAACCCTGAAAACAACTCCCTTTGTTGTTTGTGCAGGCAATGGATATTTTGTTCCTGAAAGATCATCGTTTAAAACAGCGTAGTAATTATTTTTTTCATCCGCAGTAAGATCAAAATATCCCATACCGTCATGATAGGAAGAAAATTCCGCAACCTTTACGCCTTTTTCATTTTTAATAACCCCACTTACTGCAATAGGTAGTCCTGTTTCGTTTGTTGCTTTATAGGCAATTGAATTGGATAACCCGCTGATAAAATTTCCACCTTCAGGAAAAAAACTCATGTGTACAGTTTGAAATAATGGAAGGTCAACACTAATGGCGGGGAGATCATTCTTTTTGTTTTTACCAACAATGAAAAATTTTTTCTTATAAATAAAATCTGGTTCCTGGTTGAGCATAGTAGCGGTATAGGCCCTCAGTATATAAGTGCCTTGCTGCATCGTATCAGGCAGTTCTACCTGGCCACGTGTAAAACCACCGATCAATGGAAATACCTGCCGGTTGACAATCGTTGACGATCCATTCAGCAGTTCGACAAACAGGTCGGTACTTTTAGAAGCGGGTAAAAAATCTGAATATAAGTAGCCTTTGAACCAAATAGTTTGGCCGGCTATGTAATCACTCCGGTCAAAATGAAAATAAATCTTTTCGATCGGGCTTTGTGATGCCCACTGATTTAATTTTTGTTCCGGTAGTTGGGCATAGCATTTGCCAATTAACAGGCAGGCAATAAACAGTATAAATCCTTTTTTAGCCATAGCATTCAGGTGCCGTTTAGAAGAATAAATTACTTGCAATTGCAGGGAACAACAAAATATCATAGTACAAAGAACCGTTTACTAACGCAGATGTCACAAGGTAAATCACTATTTGTATAAATTGAAGGATATTGTTATTTTACTATCTTAACTTTATGTATGAGAAAACTTTTTCCTGCTCTCTGTTTAATCCTTGTTTTACAAGGATGCAAAAAAGCGGTTCAAAATGCTCAGGAAGATCTCGTGATAAAGGCAATGACCAGTGGTCAATGGGTTGTCAGCACCTTTACTCAAAACGGTTCGGATATCACCACTAATTTCACCGGTTACAAATTTCAATACTACAGTAATAAGACTGTGGATGCCATAAAAAATGGATCATTAGAAAAAACAGGCACATGGGACGGGCAAGCATCAACTATGACAACCTGGGCCAATTTTACAAATGCGACTACTCCCCTGAGCCTTATCAACGGGAGCTGGCATATCGATAATAATAGCTGGACATTTGTAGTGGCCACACAAACCGTTGGCAGCGAAACAAAAACAATGAGACTGGATAAATTATAATGATTTATGTTTTATTTGGTCCTGGTTTCAGGACTGGTCCTTACCCCGCCGCATATTAAACATCATAAAAAAATCAATGTCCTACCTCCGGCAACTTTTTGAGCCGGAAACCGTTTACTTATTTTTGCAGGCTCGGGAATAATTTTTGCTGTAATTGCAGCCCCTATGGTACTTTATAAATCGAAAACAACTGGCGAATAATCTATATACCACTATTTCGAAAGCTATTCTCACCCTGGTGATTGCTTTGACTGGAACTATTTATGGTTTTGCCCAACCAGTTGCAAATTTCAGCGCCAATGTTACTTCTGGCTGCGGCCCTCTTTCAGTGAATTTTACTGATCAATCAACCGGAAATCCTACAGCATGGAACTGGGAGTTTAGCAATGGAACACTTTCCAACGTACAAAATCCATCCGTTTCTTTCAGTGCCCCAGGCACTTATTCGGTAAAACTTGTTGTACAGAACTCCGCCGGTATATCTCAGCTCGAAAGATTAAATTATATAACGGTGTTACCGTCGCCAACAGCGGACTTTTCAGCCAATATCACGTTAACCTGTCTTCCCGCTACGATCAATTTTTCTGATCTGTCCACAACACCTGTCGGTTCGATCGTAAGCTGGGATTGGGATTTTGGTGATGGAGGTACTTCAACTTCACAAAATCCATCTCATACTTTTACTACGGCCGGATTTTATACGATCACCCTTGCTGTTACCAGCAGTACCGGTTGTAAAAGCATAGTATCAAAAGGTAGTTATATCCGGATCCTTAGCGGCATCGCAACAGATTTTAGTTATTCAATTGCATCTTCATGCCAGTCTCCTTTTACTGTGAACTTTACCAATCAATCCAATGGACCAGGCAATATTACCTATTCATGGGATTTTGGAAATACACTGACATCAACGGCAATAAATCCATCGACTGTTTATAACACGCCGGGTACTTATAACGTGACCCTAAACGCACAAAGCGACCTTGGATGCACCGGGTCGGTTCAAAAAGTTATTACACTGACCAACATCACTACCGATTTTATTGCACCAACAAATATTTGTCTTGATGTGCCGGTTACTTTTCAAAACAATTCTTCCAGGCCACCGGTTTCCTCCTCCTGGAATTTTGGGGACGGAACTTTTTCATCACAGGTCAACCCAATTAAAACATTTGTTACTGCCGGCACCTATAATGTAACATTGATAAATCAATATTCCAGCTGCACGGATTCAATTACAAAGACCATAACTGTAAATACCAAACCAGTTGTGGATTTTACAACTAATGATAGCGCTTCCTGCAAGGCTCCTTTTACCGTTCAATTCACGGATCTTAGTGTGGGTGCTACATCCTGGTTTTGGGATTTTGGAGATGGCAATACATCAACACAGCAAAATCCTTCACATACATATAACGCATTGGGAGATTATACAGTATCATTAACAGTAACAACAACTGTTGGCTGCAGCAATACATTGACGAGGCCCGCGCATATCAAAATCAGGGATGTTTCAATTTTCATAAACGGCTATTACGGCGGTTGCATCCCTTATAGTTTCACTCCCCAGTTTGTTGTTTCCAGTGTTGATTCCATTGCATCTTATTTATGGGACCTGGGTGAACCAGGGGCTGTTTTTAATGTTCAAAATCCTTTCCCGTATGTATATTCAAGTGTTGGTATTTATTCCACGTCACTTACAGTGACAACTGTTACTGGTTGTACCAAAACTGAAACCATTCCCCGGAATGTATATACCAGCACCAAACCGACGGCTGGCTTTACATTTTCTCCGATCAATGCCTGTGCAAGTGATACTATATTTTTTACTAATACTTCGATCAATGCCTTTCCTTTGCCTGTTGGATCGATGATTTCCTGGCAATGGGATTTTGGAGACGCCACTAATTCAACTTTTCAAAACCCAAAGCATGTATTTGAAGATACAGGAACATTAACAGTTCACTTAACTGTTTCAAATAATTTTTGTACTGATACAATTAGTCATATAGTGCAGGTAAGGCCACCGGTCGCTCTATTCACTTATAAAGTTGATTGTGTTACACGCCTGGTAACATTCAAAGATAGTAGCCTTGCAGATCCATCAATTCTTCCCCTTACTTATCTATGGCAAATGGGGGATCCGGCCAATACACAATTCAACGTGCAAAACCCGCCACCCTTTCTCTACCCCGGACCCGGAACCTATAATGTGACACTAACGGTAACCAATGGTACATGTTCTTATACAACAACCAATCCTGTAATTATAGCCAGTGAGCCCGCAGATTTTTCAATCAATAGAAACCCGGTTTGCAAGAATGAAGTATTTACCCTGACAGCAATAAACAGCAATGCGGCAAATATTGCCAGGTATTTCTGGAGTGTTGGCGGAACAACTTTGCCGGGAACGGGGAGATCTGTAACTTATAGTTTACCGAACACCGGAACATACAATGTAACATTAAGCTTAGTTGATATCAATGGATGTATAACTACAAAGACACTGACAAATTATATTACAGTAAATGGACCAACGGCGAATTTCATTGCTGCCTCACCAGGCGCCTGCCTGAATAAAACTGTAAGCTTTACCGACCTGTCAACACCTGCTGGCAGTATAACCAGTTGGAACTTTGATTTTGGAGATGGTACCCAACAAAATTTTAACAGCGCTCCGTTTACACATACTTATTCTCAGTTGGGTGGTTATCCGGTATCAGTCACAGTAACTGACGTAGCGGGTTGCACGGACTCTCACACTTTACCTGCAAGAATATTGGTAACTGATCCTTCAATAGGCTTTAGAGCGGATACTTTTTATTGTCCCGGATCACCGTTGCAATTTAAAGATAGTTCGGCCGGAGTTGGATTATCATATTTATGGACTTTTGGAGATGGTGGCACTTCTACTTTACAAAATCCTCAGCATAGTTATCCCGCTGGCAACAATGACTATACAGTCAAATTGCAAATAACCGATACATCCGGATGTATAGATACCTTAACTAAAGTAAATTATATTAAGATCAGGAGCCCAAAGGCTGCATTTGCTATACAAGATACAACAACGATTTGCCCTCCCTTACGAACGAGCTTTTTCTTCCAGGGTAGCGATTACCAATCTTTCTATTGGGACTTTGGTGATGGAGGACAATCGACTCTTGCCAATCCAAGTTATTTCTATAGCTCATATGGTACCTTTATTCCGAAACTTTATACTATAGGTCCCGGCGGATGTATTGATTCGGCACAATCCTCAGTAACTATTCACAATCCCGGCCTGATCGTGGTCAATCATAGTGGTGCTACTACCGGCTGTAATTCTCTCCAGGTCGATTTTGACGTTGTAGTTCCACCGGGGTATAAATTCATTTTCCAATTTGGAGACGGTACGTTTGATTCATCGCAAAACACACACCTGAGCCATTTTTATTCAAGACCAAGTTTTGCTTATCCCCAGGTAACTGTTTATGACACGGTCTCAGGTTGCGTATACGCGGCATATAGTAATCCAAGTATAGCAGTGCTTGGGGCCATTCCTCTTTTTGGAATAAATAAAACCCAATTTTGTGATACAGGTACTGTTGTGTTTACAGATTTTACTACAAAGAATGAACCTATCGTTTCAACAATATGGAATTTTGGAGATGGTAACACATCAAATGCTCAAAGCGCAACTCAAACTCATACTTATACTCAACCGGGCACTTATATTGTAAGTTTGGATGTTACCACGCAAAGTAATTGCAGCAGCCGGTATACTGATACAGTATTTGTTTATCGAACACCAAGACCATCCATTTCCGGTAAAGACACCATTTGCATAAATGCAACTGAATTATACAATGGGTCCATTGCAGTGCCGGATAGTGTTACTACATGGCAATGGAGTTATGGCAGCGGACAAACTTCTGCTAATCAAAATATCAATATCAGTTTTGCAGCAACAGGTAATCAAACCCTGCAATTAGCTACTTCAAACAAACTTGGATGCAGCAGTTCTGTTTCAAAAACAATTTATGTATCGCCTCCTCCTACTGCCACGGCTGTACAGGATCCGATTGTAATTAATGTAGGCAGCAGTACAAACCTGCTAATGACTTATACCGGAAATATCGTTTCTTATTCATGGACACCTAATACACAACTTAGCTGTGCCAATTGTGCAACACCTGTTGCCAGTCCAAAATCAAATACTACTTATACCGTGGGTGTTACAGATAATTATGGTTGCACCAATGAAGGCGATCTTCGGGTAGTAGTGTTATGTGATAAGGTAAACTTTTTTATACCCAATACTTTTTCACCCAATGGAGATGGACAAAATGAAGTTTTCTTTCCAAGAGGTACTGGTTTGTTCCGTATAAAATCGATGGTCATCTTTGACAGGTGGGGTGAAATTGTATTTGAGAAAAAAGATTTTCCTCCTAATGATCCTGCATCCGGCTGGACAGGAAATTTCAAAGGCAAAAAAGCAAGCGCAGACGTTTATATTTATTTAATGGAAATTCAATGTGAAAATAATACGATCGTGCCTGCAAAAGGTAACATCACACTTTTAAGATAGATACGTGCTACTGAAAAAAAGAAAATATTATTTAGTGATCATAGTGCTTTGTATGCAGATCGTATCAAAGGCACAGGATATTCATTTCTCACAATTTTTTGAAACTCCTCTTTTGAGAAATCCTGCGCTTGCCGGAATCTTCACCGGCGATTACCGGCTGCAAATGGTTTATAGAGATCAGTGGAGAAGTGTAACCAACGGATATAAAACAGGTTCATTAAATGGAGAATACAAATTCCCGGTTGGAAAGGCAGACGATTTTCTGACTTTTGGCGGACAGCTTTTATTTGACAGGGCCGGCACGGCAGCATTAACACAAACAAGCATACTTCCGGTGATCAACTATCATAAGTCTCTCAGCGCAGATCAAAACAGGTATCTTTCACTTGGGTTTATGGGAGGTGTTGTTAACAGGAGTTTTGATCGCAGTAAGATCACAACTGATAACACATATACAGGTGGTACGGACGGAGAACCTATTGTTGACGCAAGTTATACTTACCTTGATGGAAGTGTAGGCATGAGTTATAATTCCAATCTTACGGCAAACCCTGATGATAATTTTTATCTTGGTGTTGCTTATCATCATTTCACCCAACCGAAGAACAGTTTTTTCGGGGATCCTTCTGTTCGGCTAAATCCGAAATGGGTAGGGTCTGCCGGCTTTCGTTTTGGTGTTACTGAATATTCTTATATAACTCTGCAGGCTGATCACTCGATGCAGGATAAATACCACGAGACGGTGGCAGGCGCCATGTATGGTATGAAGATCGGGCCTGAAATAGAGAATCCCAACTACATCGTACACGGTGGAGTTTTTATAAGATGGAATGACGCGTTGATCCCTGTTATCAAAATGGATTATTCGGGCTTTTCATTTGCTTTTAGCTACGATGTAAATATTTCCAAACTTAAGCCGGCAAGCTCCAGCCGGGGCGGATTTGAGCTATCCGTTTCTTATATAGGCTTTTCAAAAAGACACGATAAACTAACCTTAAATTCTATCAATTGCCCGCGGTTCTGAATCAGAATCTTATGAGAATTTTTTGTTAATGACGGCAATCTACCACGTATAATTACCTGACTTACAAGAACCCTTATGTTTTTTTGGCAAATGCTTTGTATATTTATAAAAATCGGCCTATTATTGGAAAATAAAAGTAAATTTGTTTCGTTGAGACGAGTTCTACCCATATTATCATTTATTCTTTTTTCATCTCTGTGTGTAAAGGCGCAGGATAGTCGTACATCCATTCCTGAACCACAGGCGCAGGTTAGGGTTTATCCCAATCCAGCTCAATCTTATATCACTATCGATCTTCAGAATAACTACCAGAAAGGTTTAACTATCGCGGTATATAGTTTCTTAGGTAAAAAGATGTATGAAAGTCAAAACGTTTCTGAAAAAACGACGTTGACGCTTAATGATTACAACCGCGGTATTTATGTTTACCACGTTATAGGCTCCGACGGTAAAGTATTATTCACTGGAAAATTCCAGGTCTCCCGCTAACTCTTTTATTGCTGTTGTTATATTACCTGGACAATAAGAAACTTCAGGTATTGTGTATTTTCCATTTCCCATACAACAGGATGATCAGGTGACTGTGTTTGAAACACCACCTGTCTTAATTTCCTTCTTGCATCTTTAGCAGCCATACTGATTACTTGCTGAAACAATTCTGCATTTACAAGGTTTGTACAGGAAGATGTAACTAAAAAACCTCCGGGTCTTATTAATTTCATTCCACGCAGATTGATCTCCTTATAGCCGGTAATTGCCTTTTGAATGGTTTCGCGGCTTTTTGTAAAAGCAGGAGGATCCAGCATTACTACATCATATTGCCTGCCTTCTTTTGCCCATTGCTTTAATACATCAAATGCATTAGCGGTTTCAAACCGGCAATTATCCTGCACACCGTTCAATGCAGCATTCCTGTTTGCCTGCTGAACTGCATTCTCTGAAATATCCAGGCCCAGCACTGACTTCGCACCATAATGCGCCGCATGTATTTCGAAAGTGCCTGTATAAGTAAAAGCGCCTAATACGTCAGCGCTTTTTACAATTTGCTGAATGGCCCTTCGATTGTCCTGCTGATCCAAAAAATATCCAGTCTTCTGTCCATTTTCAATATCTACATGAAACTTCAATCCATTTTCATTGATGATGATCTTTGTATCGAATGGTTCAGATAAAAAACCTTTTTGCTGGGGCAATCCTTCGAGTTCTCTTACCGGCACATCATTTCTCTCATAAATTCCTTTGGGTTGAAATATTTTATTCAATGCATCAACAATGGCAGGTTTCCATATATCGATACCGAGGGCCAGCGTTTGGATAACAAAATAATCGTTGAACTTATCAATGATAAGCTGCGGAAGCAAATCGGCTTCACCAAATACTAACCTGCAGTTTTCTATATACCCCAGTTTTTTCCTGTATTGCCAGCATTGAAGGATTCTTTCATAAAAGAACTGTTCATTGATCTCTTTATTCCTTTCGCGGCTTATAAGACGAACAGTTATCTGTGATTTGGGATTAACATAACCAATTCCAACAAATTTTTTATCATGGGTAAATACCTCCGCTATCTCGCCTCCTTTGATTTCGTTGTCAACTTTCTCTATTTCGTTATTAAATATCCAGGGATGACCATTAACAACCCTTTGGGAAATTTTTTTCCTCAAATTGATTCTAATCATGTTACAAAAGTAGTCAAATGCGAAGCATACCTTGTCTACGGTATTGTCAGGAAAATTTAATAAATTACTTTTAATACCACAACGAACCAGGTATGAAACCATCTTTCCGTCTTTTTTTATTAATACCTGTCATTGCACTATTGACATCGTGCCGCACGATAAATTCAATGCAGTCAACAGTTGTAAGAAAATTTGCCGGTACATCGAAAGAAGTTTCTGATCTGCCCTACAAGATCATGTTCAGTTATTATTCGATCAAATTCAAAAGAAAGCAGTTATTACCCGAAAACTATGTGATCGGTGACACAACCAAAGAATATCTTGATTCTCTTCCCGGCGAAGTAATGATGACGATTGAAGATATGCGGGAAGCTTATTATTCAAATATCCGGACAGCTAATAAAATTAAAACAGTATATCAGCTGTTGGAAGCTTATATCAGTTCTTTAGAAGTTCTTTCAAGCGACAAGTACTCCAGGGATTTTGAAAAAAGATCAGATGAATTGGGAAAAAGAATGAATGGGCTTATTGCAGGATTCAATGCATCGCCCGGCCGGAAGATCGCACTACCATTGAATCCCGGTGAATGGCTTACCTCCCTCGCCACCATGCACGGACGGATCAAATTAAAGACTATGCAGTCGAAATATTTGAGAGATTACATTAACCAGGCAGATACATTTGTACAAGCTATCAATCGCAACTACCAGGAGATACAAATGAATGATATGGTAGATTGGTTTAAAGAAGAGAAAGATGCACTCAATGAACAATTCAAACGCATTATCTCTATTTATCTTCAGAATCTCAGCCGGCACCCGGAGAATTCCACTACAATGGTCGCATTGGAATTTTATTCCAAAATAAACCCCGTTTATTATGAGCTTACTGATGAAATTTACCGGAACCAGGAACTCATCAAACAAACAAGTTTAATGATGAATAATCTTGCCCGCACACACAGTGCTATGAAAACGATGTTCAGCGATGACAACAACTGGATAAGTGTAGCAGAAGAAGTGGATGGAATGAAAGATAAATTATTTATTATAAAAGATCTTTTTAATAAGGAGGGCCAGGAAAAATTTTCATATTACAAAAACTTCATAATGCAAAATGAAAACGCTATTAAAAATATTATTGATAAGCATTAGCATTTATAGTTGCGGCGTCGGTGACGACTCCGGAGGGAAAGGTGCAGCAGCCATAACACCTGATTCTACATTAAAAAGTGGTGAAGAAAAAAATAACGCCTTCGTGGATGCAATGGAAGCTGAAAAAACCACGCGACAAATAAACGATGCATTACTTTCTTCAAAAAAAGAGATCGTTCGTTTGCGGGCTGAGGTCAGTGATTCGTTAACTAAATCAGACCTGGCTCCTCAGAAGAGATTATTGTATTCCAGGACCATTCAGCAGCTGGAGGCCAGTTCTGATCTTATCAACAGGCAATTGGAAGAGATACTGGTGGGTGATCTGCAGAATAGCCGTGAAAAGTTGAACCAGATCGTAAAAAAAATGAAAGGCTCTGAAAAGGAAATGGGAGCCATGATCGACAGGCTCGATAAAATAACCGGCTATATGCAGCTGGCTACTACACTTATGCAAACGCTGTTGCCCATTCCTACAGCCGCCACTCCTCCAAAAGGAGGTAAGGAAAAGGAAAAAGAAAATAGCAAATAATCATTTAAAGTCCTGTCGCCGCGGCATTTGACGTGTGATTAAGCCCGTCAATTTGTCCCGCTATTATCCATTGGCAATATTCTTGTCAACCTTACCTTTGCACACAATTTTGTAATAATGACAGAAAAGAAAGCAAAGAAGCACGAACCGGAAAATGAAACGGGTGTTGATATTAATCCGGGTGAAGGCCTGGGGGAAACTCAGCTTGGTAATTCTGTAAAGGACGATCCCGGTGCAGAACTGGAAAAGATCAAGTCAGAACTTGAAGAAGCAAAAGATAAGTATTTAAGAAAAGTAGCTGAGTTTGAGAATTTCAAGAGAAGAAGTGCAAAAGAAAGGATCGAGCTGATGCAAACAGCCGGCAAAGAAGTGATCACTGAAATGCTGGATGTATTGGACGATTGTGAAAGAGCTCAAAAACAAATGGAAACAAGTGATGATATAAAAGAGGTTAAAGAAGGTGTTTTACTGGTGTTTAATAAGTTCCGCAATCTTTTACAGGCAAGGGGCTTGAAACCCATGCAAACGATCAATAAAGAATTTGACCCTGACCTTCACGAAGCTATTACTGAAATTCCTGCCCCCTCACCCGAATTAGTTGGCAAAGTAGTAGATGAAGTGATGAAAGGTTACTATCTTAATGATAAGATCATCCGCCATGCAAAGGTGGTTGTTGGAAAATAAAAAGCTTTTAGCTATAAGCCGTGAGCTACGAGCCGGTTTATAGATGTTACTCAATGCTCGCAGCTAAAAGCTCAAAGCTTACCATGTCAAAAAGAGATTTTTACGAAATACTGGGCGTTCAAAAAAATGCTTCTGCCGATGAGATAAAAAAATCTTACCGCAAAGTAGCTATGCAATATCATCCTGACCGCAATCCCGGTGATAAAGCAGCAGAAGAAAAATTCAAAGAAGCTGCTGAAGCATACGAGATATTAAGTGATAATGATAAGAAAGCACAATATGACCGCTATGGTCATGCCGGCGTAAGCAGTAATGGCCGCGGAGGATATGGAGGCAGTATGAACATGGATGATATCTTCAGCCAGTTTGGAGATATTTTTGGCGACGATCTTTTTGGAAATTTTTTTGGCGGCCAGCGGGGTCGCGGTGGCCAGCGTAATCGTGGAATAAGAGGAAGCAACCTTCGCATCAAGTTAAAACTTACTTACGAAGAAATTGCCAAAGGTGTTACCAAAAACATCAAAGTAAAAAAACATGTGAGCTGCAATACCTGCAATGGCAGCGGTGCAAAAGATAAAGGAAGTGTACAAACTTGCAGTACCTGTGGTGGAAGTGGCCAGGTAAGAAAGGTGCAAAATACTTTTCTTGGGCAAATGCAAACGGTAACGACCTGCCCTACCTGTAATGGTGAGGGAGCAACGATCACTGCAAAATGTCCCGTGTGTAAAGGTGAAGGAAGAGTATATGCCGAAGAAACAGTAAGTATCGAAATACCTGCAGGCGTGCAGGAAGGCATGCAATTGAATATCACAGGCAAGGGTAATGCAGGCGAAAGAGGAGGATCACCCGGCGATCTTATCATACTTATCGAAGAGGAACAACATAAAGATCTTCAGCGTGAAGGATTGAATGCTGCCTATGAATTATATATTTCTTTTACCGATGCAGTATTCGGTACACAAATAGAAGTGCCTACGATCGATGGCCGTGCCAAGATAAAAATACCGGCGGGAACACAAAGCGGAAAAATATTCCGGTTAAAAGGAAAAGGCTTTCCAGCAGTTAATTCATATGAAAAAGGCGATCAATTGATCCATGTGAATGTATGGACACCACAAAACCTGACGGCTGAAGAAAAAGCCCTGCTGGAAAAATTAAATCATTCTCCCAACTTCAAACCACACCCGGATAAAAATGAAAAAGGTTTCTTTGATAAAATAAAAGAAATGTTTTCGTAAGCGATCCTATCGATCCCTGTTTTTATCTTTTATATCTTCTTTCTTTTTCTTTCGCGGCAAAAGAACGACTATCAGCAGTGCAAAGGCAAACATGCCCAACAAAAAAGTAAGCAGGGAACTTATGATTATATTCAATACAACAACAATAATAATAAAGACGATCGCGTATATTCTGAATGTCTTCACCTGTAAAGTTTTAAAATCTTAACCGGTCTTGCGCCGATGTTATTCGGTTTTAGGCTTCTTTCTTTTCTTCTCTTTTGCATATAATGCCTTTGCCTGCTGAACGATTGTTACAAATTCTTTTTGAACGATGTCATTTTCGTTAGTTGAAGAAACTGCCAGGGATACAATATCATTCCATGATATGTTTTTTATGTACGGTGAAGAACGAAGCATCGAACCAAACATTGCTACCGCGGCGGAAAAACGATAGCACCTGTCTATTTTATCAAATGGCTGCAGATCCATGCGACTGACCTGGCTGAAAAGATAACTGGTTGTATCCTTTGGTTGCTTATTGGGAAGTTTATACTTCATCCTTATCTCTGCAAACGTAGCATGGGCAGCATCACTTATCAATCCCGGGTTTTGTTTTTCCGGAACGATTTCAAAAATGCTGATCAATGACTGCCCCGATCCCACTTCACTTCCTTCGACCAGCGACAAAGAGTCCGTTAACGCTCCAAGTTTATTATCATACCCAAGCAGCCGGTATTCTTTTACATATTGCGGATTAAATTCAACATTCATATACACGTCATCTGCTACCGCATATAATGTTTGGGTAAACTCCTGCAACAATACTTTTTCCGCTTCCTTAAAATTATCCAGGTAGGCAAAATTGCCATTGCCCCTTTTTGCCAACGTCTGGATCTTTGAATCTTTATAATTACCCATGCCTACTCCCAAACAAGTCAGATAAATACCAGACTCTTTTTGCTGGGAGATCAACTCCTCCAAATCATTTTCTGATTTTAAACCCACATTAAAATCACCGTCTGTTGCTAATATGACCCTGTTGTTGCCACCTTTGATAAAATGATTTCTTGCAACACTGTATGCCAATCGTATACCCGATTCTCCTGGAGTAGACCCACCCGGTGTAAGTTCATCAATCGTTTTTAAGATCGTATCTTTTTGAGCACCACTCGTGGTATTCAGCATTACTCCGGATATGCCACCATACACAACTATCGCAACAGAATCTTTTGCCCGCAGATTATTCACCAACAAACGAAATGCGGACTTCAGCAATGGTAAACGGTTGGTCATATCCATTGATCCGGAAATATCGATCAGGAAAACAAGATTGCCCGGCGGCAACGTATCAAGATTCATTTTTTTGGAAGAAAGCTGGATATAATACAACTGGTTTTCCGGGTTCCATGGACAAGACGTCAACGTAGTTTTTATTTCAAAAAGTTTATTGCCCGAAGGCGCATGATAGTCGATATTGAAATAATTCAACATCTCTTCTATTCTTACCGCATCCGGTGGAACGATAGAGTTAAGTGTAATGAACCTTCGAATATTGCTATACGAGGCCCTGTCAACATTCAGCGACATTCCTGTATTGGGAAATCGCCCTGCATTTACAAACCTGTTCTCAACAATGCTTGCATATGTTTCATCGCCATTAAGCCATGTTCGTTGCTCATCCTTATGCATGTTTCTTATAAGCGATGATAGCTTATAACGTTTTGCATTGGTAACGGCCGCGGGTAAAAGTTTCAGTTTTACATTAAGGTAATTATCGGTATTTGCAATAAGCCGTTCAGCTCTGTAACCATCCAGGGAAAAATTGAAAGTATCGACCTTTTGATCTGTAAGAATTCCAAATGAACCTTCTGCCCCGCTTTTATAAACGTAGCCGGTGCGAACATGTATGATGCTTACGTTTTGTAAAATGTTGCCGGATTCATCCTTAACTTCTCCGCGGAGATAATATTGGGAAAAAGCAGTGGAGCTGATAAGCAGGCACAACAATATGCGGCAAGCAGTCTTCAATTGGATATTTTAACTGTAAAAATTACAAAAAAGGCTGATAAAGTGAAGTAAAATTAAATCAATTGATAGATCTCCTTCAGGTTGCGGCCAAGCCCGTCATAATCGAGTCCATAACCGACAACAAACTTATTGGGTATGTCAAAGCCTATATAGTTCAATTCCAAAGGATATTCTGTGGCTTCCGACTTATGCAATAAAGCGGCGATCTTAAGTGATTTTGGCTGTTGATGACGCAACTTGGGCAAAAAATTATGCAATGTTTTACCTGTATCAACAATGTCTTCAACGATGATAACGTCTTTACCAAAAAGATCATCTTCCAGGCCAATTGAAGTGACCACATTGCCTGAAGATTTCAAACCTTTATAAGAGGCGAGTTTAATAAAACAAAGCTCCGCCTCGATAGTCAATTGCTTAAAAAGATCGGAGGCAAACATAAATGAGCCGTTCAATATAGCGATAAAGAGAGGTCGCTTCCCGGAGTAGTCCTTGCTAATTGTTGCAGCTAGTTCTTTTACCCTTTGCAAAATAGTTTCTTCTGACAGATAAGTCTCAAAAGATTTATCATGCACTTTAATAACGGGCATAGTTTGGTTTATTTATAAATTTTCAGTTGCTGACCCGGCTTTAAATTATAGCTGGTTAATTGATTCCATTGCACAAGATCGTCAATTTTTACATCATACTTTTTCGAGATAGAATAAATAGTTTCTTTGGGCTGAACTTTATACGCAATAGATTCCCTTGTTGCGTTTTGCGCAGGCAAAGAGAAAGACGCGGATTTTATTGAATTATCGTTCCCGATCGCCAATGCCGGTCTTTCCGCAGCCTTTGATTTTAAAAAAAGTTTTTCGCCCGCAGCGGGTTGCATTCCTTTTTCCAACTGATTATACTCCAGCAAAGACTCCAGGCGTATTGCTTCTTCCTGGGAAATATCATACAGGGTTTCGCCGGGCTGCACCTGGTGAAATTCATTGTTACCTGTTTTACGTTTGCGTTGCAGATAGATCAGCTGATCAATTGCCAATGCTTCACTTTCGGAAAGATCATTGAACTCAAATAATCTCGACAAAGAAACATTGTATTGCTGCGCTATACTGAGAAAGGACGTTCCTTTTTGAACATAGATCACACGGGTATCGTTGATCTTAAATTCACCACCGGGATACTGCGGATCTTTGACAACTGCATTGGGACCAGATGCAAAGCTTTCTTTTGGTTCATCTGTTTTTATAGTAATCGCGGCTGCGGGAATTATTTCTTTTTGCTCACCAACATTGCTTGCAAAGATCTCTTCACCTGCCGGCTTTTTACCTAATGCGATCAATGTATAATCCTGGAGATTGTAATCTTCGATCAGCTTAATGATGATCTGCGGATATTTTGGATTGGTAGCATAACCTGCTTTTTTCAGACCCCATGCCCAGGCGGAATAATTCAAAGGATCGAGATTGAACAAAGAAGCATATCGGGGGCTGCCTTTTAAAAAATCAGAATGATCCCGATAAGAATCCATAGGAGAATCGTATTTGCGAAAACACTCACCTCTTGCATCGTCATCATGCGTAACAGATTCGCCTTTCCATGTATCCTTACATTTAATTCCGAAATGGTTATTTGATTTAATAACAAGATCGCTGGTGCCTGCTAAGGTTTCATGAATACCCTGCGCCAGCTTGATAGAAGCCGGAACACCGGTACGTTGCTCTTCTTTAATAGCAACAGCCCTGTAAGTATTAATATAATTCTGAATGGTTGAATTGTCCTGGCTGCGTGAAGTGATCCCAATAAACAGGAATGCGATGGCCAGTAATGTTTTTGCGTTTTGCATGGATGGAATTATTATAATTTTCGGATGATACACAGCCCATCACGGAGGGTCAAAATTACTTTCTCTATATCTTTTCGCCCATTTATGAACTCGCTGAATTGCCTGATCGCTATCGCATTTTTTCCCCTGGGATCCTGTTCGATTGCCTCTCCGTGAAAAAAGATATTATCCGCTAAAATAAACCCGTTTTGCCTAACCTTCGACAAAACCAGGTTAAAATATTCTATATAGCCCGGTTTATCAGCATCGATGAAGACAAGGTCCCAGGTTTCATCGAGCTCCGGTATGATGCTTAACGCATTACCTGTGTGTAAAATTATCTGGCTGGAAAAAGAAGACCGGTCAAAAAACGCCCTGGCCGTTTTGGCGTCGTCGTTCCTTAATTCAATGGTGTGTAGTTGTCCGTCTACAGCCAGTCCCTTTGCCAGGCATAGGGCGCTATAACCCGTAAAAGTCCCTATTTCCAGTATCCTTCGCGGTCTTACCATCCAGCTGATCATTTCAAGAACCTTACCCTGCAAATGCCCGCTTAACATGTTGTACCCGGTATGATTTTTCAGGGTCCATTCATTGATCTCCTGCAACAACTCATCTTCTTTAGAAGAAAAATGCTCAGCGTAAGATTGAACTTCCGGGTTGATCAGCTCCATTAAAAAATTTTCGCGAAGATAAAAATGATTTTCTTTTTTACTGTGTAATTCGCTCCTGCTATGAATCTGGTAAGAAACGAGCTGCATGGGAAAAAGTTTATTAATAGTCTTCTTTATCACCTTGTCTGTTATTGCAAAAGCGCAGATCACTATTACAGGTAAAGTGACCAATGCAAAAGGCGATGACATCAGCGGGGTCAGCATCTTCATTAAAGGAACATCTATTGGAACCGCTTCAGGAGACAATGGCCTTTTCACTATCAAAGTAAGATCGGAAAAAGATGTTTTGATATTTAGCGCAGTTGGTTACGAAACACGTGAAGTAGCAATTGGCGAGCGAAGGACCATAAATGTTTCGCTGAATGAAATGGAACAAAACCTGGCCGAAGTAGTAGTAACGGCATACGGTGTAACAAAAAAGACAAGTTTATCCGGCCGGGTTGCAGGTCTATCAGTCTCTCAAACTAATGATGAGTTTGGTTTCAAAACATGGAAACGAAATGGTGTATTGGATGAAAACAGCGTTCGTCTTACTGTTGGCAATGACGATCATCTTCCTTTAAAAAGCGTACAGGTAGCTGTACAAGTGGATGGATTCAGGGCACGTGTATTATTCGATTATTTTTTTTTCAGCGATAAGGAAAGACCGTTACGGGGTACATTCAAATTGAAGTTACCTGTAGGTGCCAGTCCCTATTATTTTGCATTCGGCGGAACAGAATATTTTAATAAAGACAAAGAAATACCAGCGGCCGCATCCTTTGTTACTTATCCTGCTGCTTCACCTATTGATCTTGGCAGGGATAGTGTATTGACCTATCGAAACAAATACTGGAGCAATATCAAAGAAGCTATCGTAGCGCCAAAAGAAAAAGCGGCCTATGCCTTTGGTGAAATAGTAAGAGGTAAAGCCGATCCTGCATTAATGGAGTGGGCCGGAGCAGATGTATTCAGCTGCAGCATCTTTCCTGTTCAACCGGGTAAGATGCACCGCATCGTTATCGGTTATGATATTAATTTGCTTGAATCGGATGATATGGCATTGTTGAATCTTATTCTTCCTTATAATAAAATCCCTAAAACACTCGACATTGATATCGCAGGTAATGATAACCTCATTCATAAGATCGAACCCGTCATTAAATCTCAAACTATTATTGGGAATCGTGTAAAGTATCATCTTGAAAATTTTACGGAAAAAACCTTTACTGTTTCTACCAAAACAAGTTCGCCTGTGTTTTTACAAAACAATCGCAGTGAAAAATATTTCGCCTTGTCGTTTAAACCAGGTATTCCAAAAATGCCGGCGAGCAATGCTTCTCATGATGCTGTCTTTTTACTGGATGTTTCATTGAGCAGCCAGCCTGATAAATTCAATGTATGGCTGAAGATATTAGAGAGCATTTTAAAAAACAACAGGGAAAAGATCAAAAGATTTGCAGTGCTATGTTTTAACGTAGATGCATTTTGGTGGAGAGAATATTATACATCCAACACAGAATATAATGTCGGTGAATTTCTCGAATATGCTGATAAGCTCAGCCTGGTAGGAGCTACTGATTTGGGCCTTGCTTTAAAGGAAGCATCTTTACCTGCATGGTTTAAACAAAAAAACTTCTCTCCGAAAACTTTATTCTTATTAAGTGACGGAGACGCAAGCTGGGGAGAAGATAATCTTTACCAGCTTTCCGGAAAACTTTCAGCAGTGGATAAACTATTTGCTTTCACCACCGGTTTTTCGGGAACAGACACACGTATACTTGATCACCTTTGCAGGCAATCAAATGGCGCTGTGTTTTCAATATTAAATGAAGATGAAGCGGATAAAGTAAGCAGGGCCTTACAATATGAACCATGGCGCATCAAAAAATTATCGCTCGATAACGGTAATGATATATTGATAGCAGGCCGGCCTTATTTTGTATTTGCCGGGCAAAAGTTATTAATCACCGGACGTGGTAAGATCGATGACGGGTCCGTTGTTACACTTACGATTCAACAAGGAACCATTGAAAAAACTTTTTCCATTCCTGCCACACAGATCATTGCTTCTACATTGACGGACCGGATCTATGGGCAGGTAGCGGTAAATCAATTAGAAGATTTTTCTTTTAAAACAGAAAAAGCATCTGTACAATATGCCACGCATTTTGCAGTAGCGGGCCAAACTTGTTCATGGGTGATGATGGAGAGTAAAAGGATGTATTCGCAATATGGATTGGATGAAAAAGAGATCAAAGGTTTTATTGATTCCAATTATGTAACAAAGATCATCAACGATGCATTAAAGGATGACGAGACAAGCAGATCATTAGGTAGTGCTAAAGCAGATCTTAAAGCATGGATCAATAAGCTGGAAAAGGACAGTATTATTCAGGTTAAAGCCGATTCATTATTTACCAACCACCTTGTTTCCTTGAAATAAACCATAGTCCCGCGAAAGTAAGAACGCCATTCAGCAGGATCAACTCATTACCTATTTTATAACCATGAAAGATCGCATCAGAGATATTTTGCAAACCAAGGCTTACATGCAATTTGGCCTCATACCAGGCGGGATTGCTGATCATGTCAAGTACAAGGGCCAACAGCGGCGCCATGATACAAACTGTCCAGATTAATTTTTCATTCAGCTTTCGCTTTGTCAGGATACCAAAGGCAAACAATCCAAGCAAAGGACCATAGGTAACACCTGCAAATTTCAGGATGAAATCAATGATGAGTTTATCATTCATCCATTTAAAGATCATTACCATGATAAAGAAGATCAGGGCAAAAGTAAAATGCACTTTCAGGCGGGTGCGTTTCTTTTCTTTTTCGCTCGCCTCACTTTTCTTAATGCCAAGTATATCTATACAGAAACAGGAGGTCAGAGAAGTGATTGCACCATCCACGCTGGGGAATAATGCGGAGATCAATGCAATAATAAATATGATGCTGACCGTTCCGCTGAATGCATTGCTCAATGCAATCGTAGGAAAAAGATCATCCGGCGCTTCAGTGATGCCATTGGCAGAAGCGTACAGGTAAAGAACCCCTCCCAATACCAGGAAAAGAAAATTAACGATCATCAGCACACCGGTGAATGTCATAATGTTCTTCTGTGATCCTCTCAGCGTTTTTACACTGATATTCTTTTGCATCATTTCCTGGTCAAGCCCGGTCATGGCAATGGCAATGAACATTCCTCCAAGAATATGTTTCAATGCAAAAGCGCCGGACTTATAATCCCAGTTAAAAACATGATTGTATCCTTTATCACTCATCATCTGCCAGGCTCCCCCGAAATCTGTGCCGAGCGCTTTTATAATGACAATAACAAAGACAACGAGACCCACTAACATGCCCGTTGTTTGCAGGGTATCTGTATATACAATGGTCTTTACCCCGCCTTCGAAAGTATAGAGCAGTATTAATAATAAAATGACAAGGGTTGTTATTTCAAAAGGGATATTATATTTATTGAAGATAAATGTTTGCAATACACTAATCACTAAATACAACCTTGCTGTAGCGCCAAATACCCTCGATAAAATGAAAAAAAATGCTCCTGCTTTATGTGCACTGATGCCAAACCTGTTTTCGAGGTACGTATAGATGCTGGTAAGATTCATTCTATAGTACAGCGGTATCAGCACAAAGGCAATGACAGCATAGCCGAATAAATAACCTATTACGATCTGGAAATATTCAAAGCCCCCGGGTATGCCGGTTACTTTATTTATTACACCTACTCCTCCCGGTACACTCACAAAAGTTACTCCCGACAATGAAGTACCTATCATGCCAAAAGCTACCAGCATCCAGTTGGAATTGCGGTTGCCGATAAAAAAGGATTCATTGTTGGAATTACGTGATGTGTACCAGGCAACAGCAAGAAGCAAAACAAAATACCCGATAACACATGAAAGTAATAAAGTGGTTGACATGATTATACTTTATAATAGATAACCCGGATATGAATTTTTGAAGATAAACAAATTTGCCTTCCTTTGCCAAATTTAAGTAGTGACTCAATTTGAAAATATTTTTCCCACAAAGCCACAATGTCCACTAAGAAAGAATAAGTAATCTTTGCGGCCTCTGTGTCTTTGTGGGAACCTGACTGATCACCCAAATTTATGCAAGCAATTCCGATCCGTTCATTAGCTGTTTTTTGTGGTTCTAAAGATGGCGCCACTCCGTTATTTATGGAGCATGCTATCGAATTGGGAAAAATAATGGTCAAACATAATGTCACGCTGGTATATGGTGGTGGCAATGTCGGCATCATGGGTACAATTGCCGATACAGTAATGGGCCATGGAGGCAAAGCGATCGGTGTTATCCCACAGGTATTGGTTGAATGGGAACGGCAACATAATTCGTTAAGTGAATTATTTATTGCCGATGATATGCATAGCCGCAAAAAAAAGATGTATGAACTATGTGATGCCGCGATCATTCTTCCCGGCGGATTTGGTACACTCGATGAAATGTTTGAAATGATAACATGGAACCAGCTTTCTATTCATGATAAACAAATATTCATATTGAACTCCGGAAAGTTTTATGATCACCTGCTTGCACATATACAATTGATGCAAAAAGAAAAATTCCTGTATGAAGCTGCACAAAAAAGGCTCACTGTTATCAATGAGCCTTCAGAACTGGTCAATTATTTATAATATCATTATCGTCTTCCCTGGAACAAAGCAATATTAAAGCCGGCACGAATAATAGGTGTCATTGTTATTCTTTGTTGTGAAGGATTATTGGGATTGTAAGCCACATTTACATAGGGAGAATTAATATTCTTTAAAACATCAAACAAAATGGAAATGTAATAAAATGTGTTATTCCCTTCCGATCTTCCCTGGGCAAAACCAGCGCCCAGTAATAAAGAATTGGCACCCGTCTTCAATTTTCCATCTGTGTAATTCAGACTTCCCGGCGCCGCTATATATTTTAAGGTACTGTAATTATGTTCAAATTGCGCCTGCGCAAATAAAAAGCTAACGGGATACAAGCGGGTAAATACACCCGGGCCGTAAGTAGTTTGACGGATCTTATCATTGAACTCATTATAATCTCTTGCGCCGCTATATACAAAACTGAATGCAAGTCCTGCATCTATCCAATTGGCAATCTTATAACCAAAGATCGGGTTAGCACCCAACAACGTTTGTCCATTAAAAAAAGAAACGGTGACACCACCTCCTGTAAACAGGTTTTCCTTTTTAAATCCTTTTTCTGCCGGCTCATCATCCTGTGCCATGGCTACGAAAGATATGAAGCACACAAAACATAGCGTCCCAAACCATTTTTTCATACTCATATTGAATTAACTGTAATTAATCTGCCTTCTTAACGCCGGCAGGTAATCGTTTAGTTTATTGTTTTACAAAATTAAAGTTTCTTTAGCGGTAGCCGGCTCAAACATTAAAAACAATAAATTTGAATTCTCAATATGCCGATCTGAACGAAGGGCACATACCATCGTGCCTGTTGCCATTAAACTTATTAAATACACCCTGTTTAATCAATGAAAATTCAAAAGCTCCGCGGGTGTTATTATAATTACGCAGTGTAGATATGGTAGCATCGTAGGTAAAACTGAAAGTATAATCTTTAAGTCCCAGGCCGATCATCGGTATCACTGCATCGCTGCTTCGGTAATATAAACCGGCGATCAGTATTTTTTCACCATCCCCTGACAGGTTATAATGCGCATTGGCCCCGGCAACCCATTCATATGATTTGGCCTGCAAGGAAAAATAAGTATTAGGATTAATGATCCATTGCTCATTCAGCTTAAAGCTTCCGTTGATAAATGCTGTATGCCGCATCGGGATCCGGTTATCTATGCCTGGTTGCGCATTAAAAAAAGACTCTCTTGGCCTGTTAAGATGAAAAGTAGAAATGCCCGCATTCACGTAAGTATTTTCATTGGGAAAATAGGCATAGTTCATCCCGGCCTGTATGTCGAGATAGCTGACATTATTTTGATCCAATATGGCGCTGGTGGGTAAATGATTGTCAAAAAAATGTCCGTCAAACTGGTCAGGGAATTTCAAATTAGTTGTATTGATCTGTTTATTGGACCATCCAACATTAAATCCAAGACTTAATAAACTTGCCAAATTCAATGTCTGGTGATAAGCGATCGATCCGTATATTTTGTTTGAAGTAAGATTACCGCTTCCTGCCACATCATGAAGAATAAGACCACCAATTCCCATCCATCCATTTTCATTTTGCATGATCTGCATATCGCCAAAAACACTCATCGTTTGATAAGGAACGGCCATGACCGTTGACCATTGATTACGGTAATTAACTCCAAGCCTGTAATCACCATCAGGAATAAATCCTGTATTGGCAGGATTGGTGCTAAGCGGAGAATTCATGAATTGGGAAAAATGCAGGTCTTGTGAAATGACACAAGACACAAGACACATGGTGCAAGCTGCCAGTGATAGTACTCGTTTAAAAATAATCATGCCTCTGTCCTCCTTTCGCTTTTGCGCTGGTTATCGTATTAAAGTTATATCTCCCTTTTTAGTGGCTTTGGTTCCATCAAAAAATTCTACATCGAGTGTATATGCATATACATCCATTGGCTGAACTGCTCCTCTTACCTTACCATCCCAGCCTTCTTTCATACTATTTGATTCAAATACTTTTTGTCCCCAACGGTTCCAGATGATGAAACGCATTTTTACAACGCCAAATCCCCGAACAAAAACTTTGCTGTTTATATTGCCGCTGTTTGGAGTAAAGGCATTGGGTACATCCAATGCAGGAACAACGATTGTATTTACCTGTTTACATGTATCATCGGCACAACCAGCCGCATTGTAGGCTACCAGGCAAGCGGTGAAAGTACCCGTAGCATTGTATTGATGTGTTACATCAGCACGGGATGCTGTTAATAAGGAATCACCGTCACCAAACAACCATTTGAAATGGGTGGCAATGGGTGAAGACTGGTTGGTGAAAGTAACTGGTGTATTTTCAACAGGCGTTACCGGTGAAAAACTAAAATCAGCAACCGGCTTTTCATATACGATGATCGTGAATCTTGCCGTATCAATTTTGTTGCAGGTATTAGGATCATTTGCGATCATCACTATATTATATGTACCGGGTGTATTGTATATATGTGTTGGGTTAATAGCTGTTGATGTATTGTTAGCTCCTGACCCGGGATCACCAAAATCCCAATCAAAGGTTAAACCGCCAATAGAAGTATTGCTAAATACAGCCGGGTAAGGTGCGCATCCAAGAGGTGGTGTTTCAAACTTTGCATCGAGGTTGTCAGCAACTCTTACATCCAGTTGTATAGAATCGGGATGATTACAAAACGCAGTATCGTTTAATATGAGCCACGCTGTATAAGTGCCCGGACCGGGATAAGTATGATCTACATCATTTAAACCCGCAGGTACCCTTGCACTGCCATCACCAAAATTCCAAATGAATGAAGTATTGGTAAAAGGCCTTGCTGTGGCAGGTGTCAGGTTACGGAAGCGGTAGTTAAACTGCTCACACGGATCAAGCTTTTCATAGCTTGCCGCCAGATTAGCCTTGAGATCACCAACACGAATGTTGATATAAGATGTATCGCGAAGATTACAACTTGCAGGATCTATCGCTATCAGCATGACACGATAAGTTCCTACTGCATTATAAGTATGATTTACTGAAAAGCCATTATCGGGCGGTCCTGCAGATAAGGGTCCGACATTACCTGTTGCATCGCCAAAGTTCCAGATGTATTGCGTTGCATTGCGCACCTGGTCTGTAAATGTAACGGTGAGTGGTACACAACCAGCAGTATCTTTCGGCACACCTCCGATAGCTGATTCTACTTTTGCACCAACACCTGAAAGATTGAACGCAACTTTCACCATAGCCAGGTTACAAAGAGCCGATGCTGGTTTAACGGGAGCATATGCACCGGGTGTGGTTGGAAAGCTGACACCACCTCCACAATTCGCACAGATAGCCTGGTAGATCACCCCATTCGCATCAAAACGGCTGGTGCCACCATCTACGTGATCAGCGAGACCTCCATCCTGTCCGAAGAAACTTGCAAACAACGGACCGGGGCCCTGGGCATCACGCTTTAAAACATAAAAATAAAAATCTTTGTTATCTACAGAAGTTGCTTTAATAGCATCTGGTGTTGTGGTCATACCCGATGTACCAGCTATACTATATCCCGCAGAAACATCTCCGCCCCATCCAGACACATATACATTTTCACAACGATCAACCAGGAACGCAGTAGGTGATATATTGGGAATGGTGGAAGCTGTACCGAATATCGTTGAATAAACATAAGCTGAAAGATCAGGTTGCAATTTGCAAATAAACTGTTTGGAATTTGCTTCGCTATATGGCGCATTGATTACCTGCCATGGACCATTTGTTTGTCCCATGATATAAGGAAATCCTTTGCGGTCAAATTGAATTCCGTAGACCTGGTCATAATAGCTGTTTGCCGTAGACCCGGTATTAACACCAATAAAAGCGGACCTGATAAGATTGGTGCCATTATTACTGATCTCGGCTACGAATCCATCAATACCGCCATTAAGTGCCGGGCCTACAGTTCCTGCATGATTACCCGGAAAGTTGGCGCTTTCTGTTCCACCTGCTACAAAAATATTACCTGATCCATCAAGAGATAAAACATAGGCCGCATCATTAGCACTGCCACCCAAATAACTCGCAAAGGTTAATGTCGAAACATCCGGTGTAAATTTTAAAACAACACCATCCTGTAAGCCGGTATGAGCAGGGCTATTACTAAACTCTGTTTGAAAAGCTCCAGGCGTAACGGGAAAATTAGTTGACTGCGTAGAGGAGGCCACATAAATATTTCCACCATTGTCCAATATCACTTCACTGCGACTGGCATCTCCGTAGTTATGTTGCAAAGAATTTGCCCCATTGACATCAATAGTAATATTCACTCCGTCATTTGAATTACCACCGATCTTTTTTGAACCTATCGGGAATGATCCTGAAGCGTCCAGCTTTGTAACTACGATATCATATCCCTGGCCGGCCAATGTATTGGTTCCTGTTATTGGATAATTGGCAGAATTACTTCTTCCAACTATAACAAGATTATCCTGTGCATCTGCAATCAAACTATGTGGCTGATCATTACCAGATCCTCCAACATAAGTGGCCCACATGCGGGTTGATAAATTAGGCGACAGTTTTATTATACCCATATCAATACGACCAGGATGATCTCCTGCTGTTCCGCCCTGGAAACTTGTTTGAAAAGCACCGTTTGAAGCAGGGAAACCATTTCCTTCACGCACTATACCGCCTCCGAAAAAACTACCGTCAGAACCATAGGTTGCTGTAAAACCCCAGTTGTCGGCTGTGCTTCCGGAAAAAGAACAATATCTTATAACAGGGTCGATCACCACTGTTGTATTGGGATCGTAATTCTTTAATTCAAACCTTACAATGTTATCCTTTACAACATACTTGCAGCTTACTTCTTTTCTTCCTTTGACATCGGGCTGATAGGTGTAAGGAAAAGATTCATTCATGTCGCCGAGTGAAGTACCCACAACAAGTTCTTTGTTTTTTATTTGCAGTTTATCTGCTCCATCATACTTCAAAGCTATCCTGCTGATATCGGCGCCAGGTCGGGCAATGATATCATACTTCAGTGTGCCGTTATTTGTATAATACCTGACATCAACATTCGGATAAACGTCCTTTAAAATAATTGCGTTATAAATCCGGCACTTCGATGCCCATTTGGATTTATCGTTACCAATTATATAGTTGTTATATGTTTCGATTATTTTATCCGGAACGATCTTCATTTCAGGACTTGCACCAACAAAATCTACGCTGAATGCATGGGAGTGAACTATTACGTCGTTCGAATTTTTGGAAGCGCCGGAACTATGGGCATGATCCATTTCTTTTAACCGTTCCAGGTCCTGGGGATTATGTTGTAATACAGTAATGCCGCCGGAGCGAATAAATAAGGCACCTGAGCTGATATCACCTTTGTATTTTACACGGGTATCCCACTGCCCTTTATTCTCAACAAATTCAATATTATTATAATTCTGTGCCTGCGCACAAAAGGCCGGAATTAAAAATACCAGGAGGGTAAATAACTGCTTCAGGGTTAATTTTCTTTCCATCAAATTAACTAAAATAAACGAGAATAGTATTGAAAACTTATGTTAAGATATCTTGCTCCAGATAACATTTCCTTTTTGCTCTTGCAGGAATTTTTTAAGCTGCAAATTTTCTGCCGAACCAAGGTCTTCGTCTTTTTCTAAGACCGCCGCCACCATATTCCTTGCTATTTCCAGCAGTGGTCTGTCATGGACTATACTAGCCAGCTTAAAGTTTAAGACCCCGCTTTGTCTCGTGCCTTCTATATCCCCGGGCCCGCGCAATTCGAGATCTTTTTCCGCTATTTCAAATCCATTTGATGTGCTGGTCATAATCCTGATGCGTTCACGGGCCTCATTACCTAATTTCGGGGAAGATAAAAGTATGCAATAACTTTTGTCGGCTCCCCTGCCTACCCGGCCACGCAACTGATGAAGCTGTGACAAACCGAATTTCTCTGCACTTTCAATTACCATCACACTGGCATTTGGTACATCTACTCCTACTTCTATAACGGTGGTTGATACCATTATCTGTGTGTCTCCTTCAACAAATCTTTTCATATTTGTTTCCTTCTGATCGGAGGGTTGCCGGCCATGTACCATACTTATCCAGTATTTTGGCTCAGGAAAATAACCTTTCGCTGTATCGTAACCACGCATGAGGTTTTCGTAATCCAGCTTATCACTTTCTTCTATCAAAGGAAAAATTATATATGCCTGTCGTCCTTTATCTATCTCTGCTTTTATGAAACTCATCACCTGGCTCCTGTGCGATTCATAACGATGCACAGTGGTGATCGGTTGTCTTCCCGGGGGCAATTCATCAATTAGACTGTAATCGAGGTCACCATAAGCTGTCATCGCCAGTGTACGTGGAATTGGCGTTGCAGTCATCACCAGGATATGCGGTGGCACCACTGCTTTTTCCCATAACCTTGCACGTTGTGCCACACCAAACCGGTGTTGCTCATCAATAATTACAATACCGAGGTTATTAAATTGTACCACGTCTTCAATTACGGCATGCGTGCCAATTAAGATTTTTAAAGACCCTTCCGAAAGATCATTTAAGATTTTTTTACGTTCTGCAGTTTTGGTGGAACCGGTCAACAACTTAACAGGGATCGAAAGATGGGCCAACAAACGGGAAATAGTTGCAAAATGCTGCCTGGCTAATATTTCAGTTGGCGCCATCAGGCATGCCTGGTAACCATTATCGATAGCAAGCAACATCGTAAGAACTGCTACAATAGTTTTACCGCTGCCAACATCACCTTGCAACAACCTGTTCATTTGTTTTCCTTTGGCGGTATCTGCTCTTATTTCTTTGACTACTCTTTTTTGTGCGCCTGTTAATTCAAACGGAAGATGATCTTTGTAAAAAGTATTAAAGTGATCTCCTACTTTATCAAATACCACACCTTTTGAAAACCGATGACGCCTGGAGCGAAGTAAGTTCATTCGTAGCTGTGCAATAAATAATTCTTCAAACTTCAATCGTTTCACCGCTTCATCATATGCTTCTGGTGTGGATGGAAAATGAATGGTGCGATAGGCAGTGAAGCGATCAACCAATTTTAACTGTTTCAAAATATCCGCAGGTAAATTTTCAGGAATATCTTTTTCACGAACCATTGTTAAGAGTGCCTGCGTCAGTTTACCTATTTGTCTTCCACCAAGACCTCTTGCTTTTAATTTTTCAGTGGTTGGATAAACAGGTTCTAAAAAACTTTTGCCACCTTCCTTTTCCTTTGTCAGACCTTCCATCTCAGGATGAATGATCTGTGGACGGCCCTGGTAAAAACCAGTTTTACCATAGATAAGATAAGACTGGCCAACCTGTAATGTTTTTTGCACCCATGTGATTCCCTGGAACCATGCCAGTTCCAAAAAACCAGTTTTATCTTTTAATTGTGCCGTTAACCTTCTTGCACCTTTGCCTCCTATCACTTCCATATTTATTAAAACACCTGCTACCTGTATGTATTCTGTTTCAGGAGTGATATCGGCAATGAAGTTAACTTTCGTTTTATCTAAGTGCCTGTATGGGAAAAGTTCAAGCAGATCACGAAAGGTAAAAATGCTGAGTTCTTTTTTTAATAAGTCAGCTTTTTGAGGACCGACACCTTTCAGGTATTCAATAGGATTGGTTAATATGTTTGCGATGGAAGAGATAAGTTTTATGCTTTATTGCAAAATTAGTCCCTCGTATGAACTTGTAAATTTTATTCCCCCGACTTGCGGAGTGATTTTTCCCATAGAACAGATTGTTTTCCTCTTATGAATTCGATAAAGCCTTTTACAAGACAATAATTCATGAACACGAAGTAAAAAGGAATCGTTAGTATTCCGGCTGTCTTACCCGATTGTATTATCAGTCCGCCCGTGAGGGCCACCATGTAAAAAAACAATTGCATGAATAAAAAGATAGAGTAAAAAAAATTCGATCCGTACACTACAAGCACAATAGTTGTTGTTAATAAAATGACGAGCATGACCGGGCAAAATATCCATCGAAGCAATCGTCGTGATACATATTGAAAACACAGTAACGGGAACTTAAAAAAGTTCAAAGCGGCTTTTAAATATCCTATAGATTGATAAGCGCCGGCCGAGATCCTTATTTTTCTTTTTCTTTCTTCCGATAATGAAGCTGAAGGACATTCTGTGGCAAAAGCTCCCGGTTCATATCTTATTTTATAACCCTGCAGGCAAATTTTCATTGAAATGATAAAATCATCCAGGATAATATTGTCATTAAGCAAGGGAAATAATTCTGTTCGTATGGAAAATAATTCTCCGGCAGCTCCCACGACTGTATTAAATGTTGCATCCTGCTTTTTCATAAAAGATTCATAGTTCCAGTAAATACCTTCCGCTTCCCCGACAGCAGACTTATGATGTTCATTGCTGATCCTTTTTTCCCCGGCAACGCCTCCTGTTGCAGGATCATTATAATGCAAAACAATTTTTTTAATGCATTCTTTATTCAAAATGGCATTGGCATCACTAAAAACTACGATGGGTGTTTGCACTTCCTGCATCGCCCTTTTGATAGCGGCAAGTTTTCCTTTTCGCACTGGTTGGTGAAGCCATAGGATAGGTGGATATTTTTTGATGATCTCCCCGGATGTGTCGGTTGATCCATCTGTGACAAAAATGATCTTTAGCTTGTCTGCCGGATAATCAACAGAAATGGTGTTTTTTATTTTCTGATCAAGCAATGAACCCTCATTAAATGCAGGAATGACGATAGTAACGGGTATCCAATCTCCTGATGGTTTTATTTTTTTTCGGGAACCGGTTATTTCTTTTATCGCATTGACTAAAAAAAGAAAGATACCATAACCGATATAGCAAAAAAATAAAATAGATAAACTCGTCCAAAAGAATACTTCAGTAAATAACATACGCCAATCGGCGAAAATTACGTTTTTTTAAATCGTAAATGTCCGATATCCCGTTTTGATTTTACTACTCAGCGCAAAAAAGAAAACAAGCGCCTTGCCTCATATTAGATTTGCCTTTACTTTTATCCCCAGAGAATCAACCACCTTACGAAAAACCAGGGTCTAATGAAAAGCCACTTCTATCTGCTGCAGATAAATCTGCATCTCCAGGACTACAAGTTTGCATTATTATGTTTTGTTACCGCTTTCGTCGTAACGATGTTATGCATCCCGGTCATAATAAAGATCTCCAGGAAATATAACCTGTATGATATCCCGAACGAACGTAAAGAACATGCATCTCCTGTTCCAACGATGGGAGGGATAGCTGTAGTGGCCGGTATGATAATCGCCATGCTGATGTGGCAGCCTTTTCATTATGAAACCGCACAGATTTGTTTCTTCTTTTCCATCGTAGTATTGTTGAGCCTTGGCATCATGGATGATCTGAAAGATCTTTCCGCGAAATACAAATTCCTGATCCAAACCGGGCTGGCAACATTAATGGCTATCTCAGGAGTCCGCATCACTTCATTTGAAGGTTTGTTTGGAATATATGAACTGCCAATTGCCGCTCAATATACTTTTACATTGTTGACAATAGCCGGAGTTACCAATGCTTTCAACCTTATTGATGGCATTGACGGGCTTGCAGGTGGTTTGGGCTTTATGAGCCTTGCTACTCTCGGAATATTTTTTACAATGAATGGCGATCTTACTTCTGCATTAATAGCTTTTTCGCTTGCCGGTGCAATCGTCGGCTTTTTATATTTCAATTTTAATCCTGCAAAAATTTTCTTGGGCGATACAGGATCATTGGTACTTGGCTTCAGCATAGCTGTGCTATGTATCCGCCTGATGCAGGTAAACACACTTACTACTTTACCGCATGCACCGTTATTCATACTGGGTATTGTATTTATCCCGGTATTTGATACGGTTCGTGTTTTTGCCTCAAGGATATGGAAGGGAAAATCACCATTCCAGGCAGACAAAACGCATATACATCACCTGCTAACAAATGCCGGGTTCAGCCATGTATTTGCAACCCGGCTTATTTGTGTCCTTCATGGCTTTATTCTTATAGAAGTATATTGGTTGCGGGATCTGAGAGAAGAATTTGTCCTGCTTATATTGGTAACCTTTATGCTGGTTGCTACTGCTGTTATTAAAAATATGCGGGTGTTCTTTAAGAAATCGGGTACAAGTTTGTCAAGGTCTTTTATTGAGATTGAATAAGCAGGCAGACTACTTCCCGATACAAAACTTACTAAAAATATAATCCAACATATCTTCATTGCTCACTTCACCAGTGATCTCACCCAGGTAATGAAGACAACGTCTTATATCCAATGCAAGCAGATCACCGGGTAATTTATTATCTAATCCATTCCGGATATCTGTCAAAGATCTTTCCACTTCCTTTAACGCATGATAATGCCGGGCATTTGTGACGATGGTATTTTCTGTTTGTATTTCTGCTTTGAGTATGCTATCAACCATCCGCTCTTTTAACACTTCTGTATGTGTTCCGTTTTTGGCGGAAACAAAAACAATTTTGTCCTGGTCACTGAATTTTTCTTTTGCCGTTGTTTCTCCCAACTGGTCTATTTTATTTCCAACCAACAAGTATTTCATTTGATGTTTCTCTATTTCCGCCCGCAGACCTGCCACCTCTGATTTTTTATCGTTTACATCAAATAAATATAACACAAGATCCGCCTGTTTCATTTTTTCAAAACTTCTTTCTATGCCTGCTGTTTCAATTACATCTGAAGAATGTTGCCTGATACCAGCTGTATCGATCAACCGGAATAAGATGCCATCAATATTGATCACTTCTTCTATCGTGTCGCGGGTAGTGCCGGGAATCTCACTGACGATCGCCCTGTCTTCATTCAATAAAACATTCAGCAGGGTGGATTTACCGGCATTGGGTTTACCAATGATCGCCACACTCACCCCGTTTTTTATTACGTTCCCCAATTGAAAGGAAGATATCAACCGGGCTGTTGTTTGCTGCATTTCATTTATCAGTTCATAAAACTGTTTCCTGTCGGCAAACTCAACATCCTCCTGTGAAAAGTCAAGCTCTAATTCTATCAATGCAGAAAAACGAATGAGTCGTTCTCTCAACTCTTTTAACTTTGCCGAGAAGCCTCCACGGATCGTATGTAATGCCGTTTTATGTGAAGCGGCCGTGTTACTTGCTATTAAATCAGCTACTGCTTCAGCCTGCGCAAGATCAAGTTTGCCATTTAGAAATGCACGTTGAGTAAACTCACCGGGCTTTGCCAGTCTTGCTCCTTTTTTAATACATGCATCAATTATTTGCTGAAGAATAAATGGTGAACCATGACAACTGATCTCGATCACATCTTCACCTGTATAAGATCTTGGCCCCTTAAAAAGAGAAACAACAACTTCATCCAAAATCTTTTCTTCCTCCGTCAAAAAGCCGACATGTATAGTATGCGATGCTTGTTGCAAAAGATCTTTGGCGGGAAATAATTCACTGGTAATAGAAAAACTATTTTTCCCACTCAGTCGTATGATGCCGATAGCACCGATACCCGGCGGTGTAGCCAATGCAACAATAGTATCATCCCAGCCTGTAAGTTTATTCATTATTGGTTCAAAAGTAAATTCATTATTCAAGCTGCTAAAACAAAAGTCCCTCCCGCAAGATGCGGGAGGGACTAAACTTATCAATAAAATAATTATTATTCAGAAGTTACCTGGAAGGTGATTGGCTGCTTACGATAAGCATTTACCTGGCGGCCGTTTTGAACAGCAGGAACCCATTTCGGACCTTTCTTAATAACTCTTATCGCCTCGGCTTCCATACCATAACCATGATTGGTCAGGGCTTTCACATCACTTATACTACCATCTTTGCTCACTACAAACTGTACATACACGGTATAAGTTCCTTCCGGAGCGCCGTTATCAACCGGTGCATTTGGATTCAGATTCCTTTCAAGGAATTTCTTCCATGCTGATTCACCACCTGTAAACGAAGCCTCGATCTCAACTTTTTCAAATATATGATTGTCGTCTTCTTTCTTTTCTTCAATGATCTGTTTGCCTTCGTCAACCACTGTCGGCGTAACAATCCCCTCATCTTTGATACCTTCCTGGCTAACTACATCGATCTTTTTTTCTTCCAATTCTTTTACTTCCGGAGGCGGTTCCTGTACCTCTTCGTCCTTTACGATCTTAGGAGGTGTAAACTTAGCCATCTCAATTTTTGGAGGATCGGGCGGCTTTGGGGGAGGTGGTGGCGGGGGCTCTGGCTTTTCTTCATCCTGCTTGATATCCTGTATGGTCACCTCTTTGATATCAAGCTTGTTGGAAGTAGTGTCTATTTTACTGGCGATAAATGATCCTAACAAAGCCAGCACTGCAATAGAAGCTGTTATTCCAAGAGCTTTCAGGATGCGCCTGTTATACGTTTTACGTAGTTGATAGGCCCCATATTCCTTATTCCGGTCTTCAAAGACCAGGTCAAGAATATCGGCTGATAATATTTTATTGGCTTCCATTATTTTAAGCGGTTTTAATTTAGATGCTTATTAGGGATTATTCCACAAAAATCGTGTCATTATTTATCCTCCGGTTGCTTTAACGAGCTTATTTTCATCATCTGATATTTTAACCATGGCAAACCTTTTTACAGCGTTGATGGTCATTTCATCCAAAATATCTACGGTGTTCTTATACGTAGCATTCTCATTTGGTTTGATGACGACCACAAAATCCCTGTCAAGATCTGCTGTTTCCCAATTCTTATCTCCTTTTGCTTTTGCCTTGTCTTTTATTTCCTGGCATTTATCATCATGAACATGGTTCTTCATCACCTCTTTTTTCTTATTAATAATGACGTCACGGATCTTACCAAAACTTGAGGTTTTAAAAGTTGAGCCATCAGAAGTCAATTCGCCTTCATAATAATAAACATTGTCATCTTTCCCCAACAGGATCGTTAAGGCGCCAGATTGCTTTATTTTGGTCTCATCTTTTTCATCTGATTCTTTGGGCATATTCAGATCAAGCGTCGTGGGGCTTTTCATCGTTGCAGTAAAGATGAAAAATGTGATCAGCAAAAAACCCAGATCCACCATCGGCGTCATATCCACACGGGTAGAAAGTTTTTTTGCTTTCTTGACCCCTGGTCCTTTTTTGTGGCCACTATCGCCACCACCGGAATCTATACTTGCCATATTAACCTGTTTTAATGATTAATTAAACTTTTCTTTAAAAAACTATTTCGACATCCTTTCTTTATAAAGGTCGGTGCCTTCCGGAGCTCCTTCCTGTGATGTAACAAGATTATACTTGAATTCCTCATTCTTTCTTAGCGCATTAATGACCGCCTCAAAAGCCGGAAACTTTGATTTATTATCGCCTTTTACGAGATACAGAAGTTTTTCACCTGCAAATGCTTTTTTAGTTTCTGATATCCACCATACCAGCTCATTGTTCAATGTATCCAAAACAGGAATACCTGGTTGTTTTAATTTTTCCTGCTCAGCAGCGGGAATATCCAAAAAACCTTTAAGCTGGCTGAAAGGAACGCCAATGATAGGTGCTCTTGTAAAATTTTGCATTTGAGCATCCGATAATCCAAGGCTGCGACTTTGACTGATCCCCGCTATCACATCTTTTATTTTGCCAGGCTCTTTTTTGGAGACGATATTGATATAGACTTTACTGTCAGGATCAATTGTGATCAGCATTGAATTGCCTTCCTTCAATATATCCGAGGAAACTGAACCCGGTGTTTCAACAGGCACCGGCTCAGGTGGTTTGAACTGTGTTGCCATAATGAAAAAGGACAGGATAAGGAAGGCTATGTCCACAAACGGAGTCATATCCGTATCCGTACTTTTCTTGGGCATTTTTATATGAGGCATAGTTTACTTCAGTTTATTGATTAGATGAATATTATGGCAAAATCCATAAACCTATTCATTAAATTATTTGTATTGTGAAGCAAAACTTTGTGTCAGGGTAAAACCTGATTCATCTATACCATATGTAATTGAATCGATCTTAGTGGTAAACACATTATACATGATCAATGCAATAGCCGAAGTGCCGATACCCAAAGCTGTATTGTACAAGGCTTCGGAGATACCGATCGCCAGCGCACTTGAATCACTTCCACCGCCAGCTTCACCCAAAGCGCCGAATGATTTGATCATCCCGATTACCGTACCTAAAAGCGCTACGAGTGTTCCAACAGATGTAATAGTAGAAAGGAATACAAGATTCTTTTGCAACATAGGAACTTCCAATGCTGTTGCTTCTTCTACTTCTTTTTGAATTGCTATCACTTTTTGTTCTGTGCTAATACCACCTTCTGTGATCATTTCTTTATAGCGGCGAAGACCTGCTTTCATAACGTTGGCAACAGAACCACGTTGCCTGTCGCACTCTGATAAAGCTGCATCTACATTGCGATTAGCCAAATGATATTGCACTTTACGGATAAAATCAGCGATAGAACCGCTGCCTAATGCTTTACTAATAGTCAGGAATCTTTCAATAGAGAAAACGATCACCATTAAAAACATACCAATCAGGATCGGTACGATGATACCACCTTCATAAATGCGGTGCAGCGCATCCTTCGGTCCCTTATGCTCCGGCCAAAACCAGCCGGTGCCCTTTGTTTTGAATCCGCTCTCCGCACCCAAAATAAAACGCCATATGCAATAGCCCGCGATGATACAAATGATCGGGGCGATCCATGAAATGGCATTACTGCTTTTTTTGGGTTGAACAGATGTAGCCTTAACTGTTGCAGTTGGTTTAGTCGTCTCTGCCATGATTGAAATTTTTAGTGTTTTTTAAATTTTAAATGACAAGTCCGTTTAAGCGATGCAATTCTAAGCAAAAAAACATATAAAAAATGTTCTACTTTCCTTTTTTTTGCGACAAGGGCTTCAAGTTAAGGATTTTTTCATACGCAGCAACAGCTGGTAAAAAAAATGATAATAACTTCAGGATAGGTTTATGCGAAGATTTTATTCATAACGAAGGGCCTCTATCGGGTTAAGCCGGCCCGCCTTTAACGCAGGATACAAGCCTGCCAACAATCCTACGATGCTGCAAATGATAATACCATAGACTACCCATTTCCATGGGACCACAAATCCTGTGTCCAACACAATTGAAAAAAGATTACCTATCAAGACACCGAAAACGATTCCGAACAATGCGCCCAGGATACTTATAATGATAGCTTCCATCAAAAACTGCCTGCGTACCATCCGGCTTTTTCCGCCAATTGCTTTTATCAGCCCTACTTCTTTTGTGCGTTCTGATACAGACACCAGCATAATATTCATTAAACCAATGGCGGCTCCTATCAACGTGATCAGCCCGATAACAGTGGCGGAAATAGTAAGGAAACCCAGGCTGTTCATTGCTTTCTCTGCAATACTATCGCTTCGATCGAGGATAAAATTATTGTCTTCTGTTATTGCCAGCTTACGTATCGAGCGGAATGTACCTTCCGCTTCGCCCATCGCCTGGCTTACCTGCCGGATATCACCTGTCATAATAGCTACTACGTATGATCTGCCCGCGGGAAAATTTCGTTGAACATTATTATAGCTTGTAATAACTATATTATCCCTGCTAAAACCAAAAGTAGAACCCCTGCTTGATAAAACGCCAAGCACCCGGAAGGGAATATTATTAATTCGCACAATTGAATTAACGGATCTTTCTATCCCTTCCCTAAATAATTTTTTTGCCACGTCATATCCAAGCAAACAAACATTAGCTCCCGACTCCACATCCATCTTATTCATGTTGCGACCAGCTGCCAGCGAAAAACCATTCAACAGTAAATAATTTTCATCGCCGCCGGCCAGCATTGTATTCGGACTCGTTTTTCTTTGCTCATAGGAAACAATATTATTCCTGCTGCCGGAAACATAAATGCTTTTTATTGCGGGGTATTCAAAGTTCCTTACAAACAGTTCCGCCTCGTCTTTCGTAATGATCTTTCCAAGGCTTGATTTCTTTTCCTGCCGTTTATTTTTTTTGGAAAGTTTTACGTTGTCATTATTATTTCCGCCAAAATGAAAATTCCTTTCTTTGAAACGGATCGTGAATGCATTTGCCCCCATTGTAGAAAAGCTCTCTGCAAATTTTTGGTTCATCGCCCCGATAGCAGTGATGATCCCTATCAATGCCATGATGCCAAAAGCAATGATAGAAATGGTAAGGCCTGTACGAAGTTTATTGCTGCGTACCGTACGCCATGCCAATGAAAGTATATCGAGGAAATTCATGAATGTTTGACTGCACTAAAATTACTAAAGAAGGCTGAGATTGCTTCGTTCCTCGCAATGACGCTGCTTCGTTCCTCGCAATGACGTTGCCCAGTAGCGAACAGAACCCTGAACGGAGCGTCGCAAGGGACGATCATCTGTGTTTCTATCGCCCGCAACAAAAAATTAAAAGTAATACCAGTTGAGCAGCAGGTTGGGGAAAATGCCGAGCAGTATGATCATTGCAGCCAGTATCACAAGGGTCCATTTAAAAACAGGCGTTACAGGAATAACTTTAGCCGGTCCCTCTTTAAAATACATAGCTTGTATAACACGGAAATAATAATACACGCTGACTGCCGCCATTAATACCGCAAAGATCACCAGCCAGAAATTTTTACCGGTTGCGATCACCGCTTGCAGCATTTTAAATTTAGCAATGAACCCTCCTGTCAAAGGTATACCAGCCAATGAAAGTAAAAAGATAGCTGTTGTGGCGGCTATTAATGGTTCCTGTTTCGCCAGCCCATTGAATCCATCGAATGTATAATCATTCATTTTTATTAAAACAGCGAAAATGCCAATCGTCGCCATACTATATGCCGCAGCATATAAAAGCAGCCCTTCTTTTCCATCCATGTTCATTGCATATACCGACATCAGCATAAAGCCCGCTTGCGCAATACTGGAATAAGCCAGCATTCTTTTTACACTTTGCTGAAAGACGGCCGTGATATTGCCAATAAATAATGTAGCGGCTGTAATAAGCGCTATCCATATCTGCCATTGCAACTGCAGGTTGCCAAATGCATCATCAAACAGACGGATGAATGCAATGAATACTGCCGCCTTTACAATAGTGGCCATAAATGAGGTGAACACAGTAGGTGCCCCATCATATACATCAGGCGTCCAGAAATGAAAAGGAACAGCAGATACTTTGAATGACATGGAAAAAAGCAAAAGGATCATTCCCGCTATCATTAATGCTGCAGGTTTTTCCGCAGCGTTTATTTGTTCTGTATTGAATGTGCCCACGGATCCATAGATCAATGCGATACCCATCAGCATTAAACCCGTTGAGAATGCACCGAGCAAAAAGTATTTTAATGACGCCTCATTGCTTTTGAGATTTTTTTTATCACTTCCTGTCAGGATGTACAGCGGGATAGAGATGATCTCAATGCCAAGGAAAAGTATAAGCAGCGATTTAAAAGAAGAGACCAAAACAACGCCGCAAAGAATAAAAAATATCAGTGCGAAATATTCAGCATAATAACTTCCTGCACGTTCTACATCCCTTGCAGATAAAAGAAAATAAACAAAGGTTGAAAAGAAAGCGATGCTATTAAAAAGAAGGGAGAACCTGTCGAAATGCATCATGCCTTCTGTATTGATCTTAAAGAAGGCGGTGCCATTCATTTCAAGCACATTCACTATCAACAATACCAGCAAGCCTGCGGTAGCCAGATGACGCACATAGCTTTTTTGTTTCAGCAGCAAACCGCTGAACATCATAACCACTCCTAAAACCGCCGATACTAATAATGCGCTCATGACTTCCTGTTACTTCTTTAAAACCTGTATTATTTCTGGTCTTTGTATAATCGTATTTGTTATATCTGCCGAAACGTTTTCGGTGATCTTCAAAAATGGTTGGGAATAAACTCCCATCCAGAAGATCAATACCACGATCGCTCCTAAAACAAATTTCTCATTCAGCCCGATGTCTTTACCTGTTGCCACTACCGGCGAAGGGTTTCCATAAAATACTTTCCGTATAAGATTCAATGTATAAACGGCGGCCAGTATGATACAAATGCCGGCAAATACTGTTAACCATACATTATAATGAGTAGCTGCCGAAGTAAAAATACCGGTGAACATAAGGAACTCGCCGACAAAAGCATTCGTCAATGGCAAGGCGATATTTGCCAATGCGATGATCACAAAAAATAAAGCCAGTGAAGGTGCTGTTTGTGCTAGTCCACCCAACTCTGAAAGCTTTCTTGTTCCAAATTGTCTTTCTATTAGTTCCGCGGCTATCCACAAACCGATAATATTAATACCATGATTGAACAGCTGTATCATTACACCCTGCATCCCGATCGGGTTCAAAGAAAAAATAGTAACACACATCAAACCGATGTGTGCAATCGAAGAATAAGCCACCAGTCTTTTAATATCATCCTGCCGAATGGCTATCAATGAAGCATAGACCATTCCGACCACCGCCATTGTTGACACCGTATCACCCCATCTCCACGAAGCATCCGGTATTACAGGCAAGAGCCAGCGCAACAAACCAAACACACCCATCTTCACCATTACACCGCTCAGCACCATTGTAACGGCTGTCGGGGATTGTTCATACGTATCAGGTTGCCACGTATGAAAAGGAAAGATGGGCATTTTGATCGCAAAGGCAATGAACAATAACCAAAAGATCCAATCCTGTTCTTTATTGTTTAAACTGTTGTGGTAAAAAGAACTGATGTCGAAACTTTTTTCAGGCGTATGAAAGTAGATATATAAAATGCCGACCAGCATTAACAGCGATCCGACAAAAGTGTAAATAAAGAATTTAAATGTAACCTGTATCCTTTTTGGTCCGCCCCATTGCGAACAAAGAAAGTAAGCCGGTATCAATGCCAGTTCCCAAAAGAAATAAAATACCAACGCATCCATGGCAAGAAACACCCCCATCATTCCTGCCTGCATCAATAACATCAATGCAAAAAAACGATTGGGCTTTGGATAATCGCTTTTCCAGGTTGCAATAATGATGGCCGGGAATGCGACTGCATTCAGCAAACAAAGAACCTGGCCAAGCCCGTCGAGCTTTACAGAAAAACTGCTGTTGAGTGATCCCATCCACTCATATTGTGCAGCGAGATACTTTGAATCTTTTAAAACACAGAGCCCGATCAATGAAACTGCCAATGTTGCTAAAGAAGAAAATAAAGCCCATGAACGAACCGATCTGTTATCCTTTATAAAAAAAGATACCAGCCCGGCGATCAATGGAACTACTATTAATAGAACAGCGATCATACAACTAATCCTCTGAAGGGAAATTCAATTTATTTATTAAAAATCTGTTTTTGTTCATCTTGTTGGTCGGCAATTGACTTTACGACATCCCTTAATCCGCCGACGGGGAATTAAGGTTGTTTGTTAATCATTTGTTTTTTATGTATCTCATTGCCCATTGTGTATCTTATCGCGTCCCGAAATCCGCCGTCGGGGATTCGTCTTATTTTCTCAGGAAAAATTGTAACACAAAAACCACCAGCATGCTCACCACCATCAGCAATACATAATTAGCTACCTGGCCGCTTTGTAAAAATCTTAATTGACGACTCCCGTAATTCACTGCCCTGCCAATGCCGTTCACTAATCCATCGATCACATTCTTTTCAATAAAAGAATTTAAAAATCCACCCAGCCATCTAAGCGGGTTGACAATGATCTTGTCATACAATTCATCAACATACCATTTGTTTCCCAGCACTTTTCCAAATCCTGCCGGTTGTGCTATCTCCGGCTTCTTTGTGAATTTATTCCAAGCAAATGCAACAACAATTATTATCAATACAGATGATATGCCTGTAAGCATCCATTCTGTTTCATGAGAAGCTTCATGCAACTTATCATGCGATCGCAAATATTCTTCTGAACCTGCAAATATTGGCGATAAAAAATCACCAAGCTTGTGCGCACCACTTAACATGAATTCAGGTATGCCAATAAAACCACCGGCAAAAGAAAGAATAGCCAAAACGATCAGCGGAATTGTCATCGCTGAAGGACTTTCATGCAGATGATGCTCCTGTTCATGTGTACCGCGAAATGAACCGCGAAAAGTTGTTGCATATAAACGGAACATATAAAAAGCAGTGAGCAATGCGGTTCCTAATGCGATCGCATAGATGATAGGTGATCTGCCATAAGCACCCGCTAATATTTCATCTTTAGAAAAGAATCCTGAGAAGAGGGGTATACCGGCAATGGCAAGGCAACCGATGAGAAATGTTGCATTGGTGATCTTCATGTATTTCCTTAAACCACCCATCTTGCGAATATCCTGTTCACCACCCATAGCATGTATTACACTACCACTTCCAAGGAATAACAAAGCTTTGAAGAACGCATGTGTCATCACATGAAAGACAGCGGCCACATAGGCACCAGTTCCCAATGCAAGGAACATAAAACCCAATTGGCTCACTGTTGAATAAGCCAATACTTTTTTGATATCGTTTTGTTTGAGCGCAATAGTTGCGGCCAGTATTGCAGTAGCCAAACCAATGATCCAGACAATATCCATCGTAACATGCGACATAGAATAAAGGATATTGCTTCTTGCGATCATGTAAATGCCGGCTGTTACCATCGTAGCAGCATGGATCAATGCAGATACGGGTGTGGGGCCAGCCATCGCATCAGGTAACCATGTATACAGAGGTATCTGTGCGCTTTTACCTGCAGCGCCAACAAATAATAATAAGGTGATGCCGGTAATATCCGCTGCCGAAAATGTTTCTCCTTTTGCTGCGGCAGCAAAAACATCCGCATAGTTTACATTCCCAACTTTTGAAATGATCCAGAAAATAGCGATTAAAAAACCAAGATCGCCGATACGGTTCATGATAAAAGCTTTGTTAGCGGCTTTATTGTATTCTGTGTTCTTAAACCAGTAACCAATCAATAAATAAGAACATAAACCCACACCTTCCCAACCGATGAACATGATGACATAGTTGGCGCCCATCACCAATAACAACATGGAAAAAACAAAAAGATTCAGGTAAGAAAAATATCTTCCAAAATGTTCTGTTTTTTCTTCATGCATGTAAGCGACAGAGTATACATGTATAAGAAACCCAACTCCTGTAATAATCAAAAGAAATAAAGAAGAAAGTGCATCGAGCTGAAATGCAAAAGGGATCTTGAAATTACCTACGTTGATAAAATTAAAATAGTTGGCCACATGAGAGTTTCCATCCTTTACCTGGATGAATACCCAAACACTCATTACAAAAGAAGCGAGGATAACACCGCTGCCAATTATACCGATAATTGATTTGGATAAATTCTTTCTTGCCAAACCAATAATTAAAAATCCTATTAAAGGAAAGAAAGGTATCAGCCAGGATATTTGTAAAGCGTTCTGCATATCGAAAAGCCTCCCCAAACCCCTCCGAAGGAGGGGCTTTAGAGGTCGTTTTATTTCAATTGTTTTTTAACCATTACTTGCCGTAAGACTCCAAAGTCCCCCTTTGGGGGATTTAGGAGGCCTTTAATGTTTCAACCTGTTTAAAAAATTCACATCCACTGAATGAATATTTCTATACATCATTACAATGATAGCCAACCCAACACTTACTTCAGCTGCTGCTACTACCATGATAAAGAAAACAAATATCTGCCCGTCAATCCCCGCTGACGCATTGGCTGCACCCAGCGTAGCATGATGCATTTTTGAAAAAGCCACCAATAATAAATTCACTGCATTTAACATCAGCTCCACACACATAAAAATGATGATCGCATTACGGCGTGTTAATACACCCACTATCCCTATTGAGAATAATGCGATGCAAAGAATTATGTAATAGTTTATCGGCATAAACAAAAGCTTTGAGCTTTGAGCCTTTAGCTTCGAGCCAGAGATTGCTACTCACAGCTCATTACTATCAGCTCGCGGCTTCTCTCTATTCTTTCTTCCCAATCACCACCGCTCCTACCATTGCACTTAAAAACAAAATACTGCTTATTTCAAACGGCACCACGTAGGTGCTGAATAATTCTTTACCCAATTTTTTTATCAGTCCAATGTCGCCGGTCTTTGTTTCTGCCACCTGTTGCTTTATCTCGCTATCTTTTAATGCGGCCACCAACACCAATAATAAACATCCGCCCGCTACGCCACCTGCCATTTTCAGCCACCTGCTTTTTTTAGGTTCAGTAGTTTTGTTCAGGTTCATCAGCATGATCACAAACAGAAACAAGACCATGATGGCTCCTGCATATACTATTATATTAACAATAGCGAGGAACTGTGCATTCAATAATATATAATGCCCGGAAATAGAAAAGAAGGTAACGATCAGCCATAGTACACTGTGAACCGGATTTTTGCTGGTGATCATCATTAGTGCGCTGAAGAGGGCCAGCACCGAAAGAAACCAAAAAAGTATTTGTGTAACGTTCATACCCCCAGCCCCTAAAGGGGAGTTTTTAGTTTTATGTTCAACATTCTAATTTTATTCATCTTTCAAATCTTATCAACCTCAATAAAATCCTGCGACCTAAGTCACCCCTTTAGGGGGACAGGGGGGTTTACTCTTTCGCCTACTGCCCGCTGATAAGCATCCGGATCTTCTTTCGGATGCGGGATCAACAAGTCCTCTTTCTTATATATAAATCCTTTCCTGTCGTAATTAGACTGCGCAAATGTCTGCGAAAGATAGATCGCATCTTTCGGACATGCTTCCTCACAATAACCGCAAAATATACAGCGCAGCATATTGATCTCGTATTTGGCCGCATACTTTTCTTCCTTATACAAATGTTCTTCACCGGGCTGCCGCTCGGCTGCTTCCATCGTGATGGCTTCTGCAGGACAGGCAACGGCACATAAACCGCAGGCAGTACAGCGTTCACGACCCTCTTCATCACGGTTCAATATCTGCAATCCACGAAACACTTTTGAAAAGCTTCTCTTCTGCTCGGGATATTGGATCGTCGCTTTTCTTTTGAACAAATGCGATATGGTGATCCACATACCTTTGGCAATATTCCACAAGTACAGCTTTTCCAATGTTGTCATCGGACGCCTGTCAACTTGTTTTGCTCTTTGTGTTAATTGCATAAACCGCTTATTCTTTCAAAATTTTCGCAAATATATGTTATGAATTATGAGTTATGAATTATGAATAGCAGCCAATATTTCTGCACGAATCTTCCAGGTTTCGACCATTCATAATTCCTAATTCTAAATTCATAATTTTTAACCTATTTTTTCAACCACAGCACCAATGCCGCTGTAATGATCATGTTAACTAATGCCAATGGTATTAATTTCTTCCAGCCCAAATTCATCAATTGATCATAACGGAATCTCGGTATCGTCCAGCGAATCCACATAAATAATAATATAAAGCCCCAGGCTTTGAACATTAATACAACAAATCCCAGCAACGACAAGCCCCAGTCAGGTAATCCCCATGTTGTTTCATCTACAAACGGAATATCATAGCCACCAAAATATAAAGTTGACATCACCACACCACTGATAAACATGTTGATGTATTCAGCAAACAAATAAAAACCAAGCTTCATGGAAGAATATTCCTGGTGATAACCAAAATTTAATTCATTCTCCGCTTCTGGTAAGTCAAATGGAGTTCTGTTACATTCAGCCAATGCACAAACAAAAAAGATCAAAAAACCCAAAGGCTGGTACCAGATGTGCCAGTTAAAAAATCCTTTGCCGATCTGGTCCTGCACAATTGCACTCATGCGAAGATCACCCACCAACATCAGCAATGCGATCAATGCAAGTCCCATCGGCAATTCATAAGACACCATTTGCGAAGCGCCACGGATAGCGGCCAATAAAGAAAATTTATTGTTGGAAGCCCATCCTCCGATCATGATCCCGTATACTCCTAAACTTACAACGCCAAAAATGTAAAGGATACCAATATTAATGTCTGCTATTTGTAAGGAAACATTGCGACCGGCGATACCAAGTGAAGGTCCCCAGGGAATGACAGCGCTTGTCAGCAACGCTGTTGCCATAGCAAGCACGGGTCCGAGAATAAAAAGTGTTTTAGATGATGCAAGCGGGATGATCTCTTCTTTGAAAAATAATTTTCCACCATCTGCCAGTGGTTGAAAAATACCAAAGGGCCCTGCACGATTAGGTCCTATTCTATCCTGGAGAAAGGCTGCCACTTTGCGTTCTGCATAAGTTGCATACATCGCTACTATCATCGACAAGGTAACGATGAAACCTACGAGTAAAAATTTCTCAAGGATAAAATACCAATCGTTAAATAATAAATACATCTCGGTTATATAATTTATTATGCTGTGTTTGGATTTGTTGAATCTGTTCCTTCTTCATTCACAGGGTTACCCATCTTACCATCGGTGATGTTCGTACTGTAATCATTCACATCCCCTTCAAATGTATCTCCTGTAGCCGGCCCCGGTAATTCACTCAATAACACTTCCGGTTTGTTTACATCACTTACTTTGTGAATATCCATTAATAATTTAGGTTTTCGTCCACCCATTACTTCAGCGATCGTTTCCTGCGGTCTTTTCGTATCAATATAATGGTTGGCGCCAATGACTGAATGTCTTGCCACTTTCGTCGGCCCATCAATCACCCAATCACTTAATTTCTTTTTATCAAAGCGGCACGTATTGCATATCCAACCGGGTTTGCCATCATAGCTCTGCACTTCACCCCATTGATCTTTTCTTGCCGTTACTCTTAATACTTCATCACCGCGGTTCCATAATGTTACTTTACCACAGCATGTAGGGCAATCGCGGTGTGCATCTACGGGTTTGGTAAACCATACACGGTTTTTAAAACGAAATGTTCTGTCGGTCAATGCACCCACCGGGCATACATCGATCATATTGCCGCTGAAATCATTTTCAATTGCCCTGGATATATAAGTAGATATCTCGGCATGATCTCCTCTGTCCAATATACCATGCACTCTTTTGTCGGTGAGTTGATCGGCAACATAGGTACAACGATAACAAAGAATGCATCGTGTCATATGTAATTGTATATAGGGACCGATGTTTTCTCTTTCAAACGTTCTTCTTGAAAATTCGTACCGCGTACCTTCTTTACCATGATCATACCCGAGATCCTGTAGATGACATTCGCCTGCCTGGTCGCAGATGGGACAATCCAATGGATGATTGAGCAATAAAAATTCAACGACTCCATTTCTTGCATCGATCACTCTTTCACTGGTAATATTTTTTACGATCATGCCGTCCATTACATTGGTGCGGCAACTGGCTACCAGTTTGGGCATGGGTCTCGGATCAGCCGTTGATCCAGCGGCTACTTCTACCAAACAGGTGCGGCATTTACCACCGCTGCCCTGCAACTTGCTATAATAGCACATTGCAGGAGGCGTTACATCACCACCAATCTGCCGTGCAGCATTTAATATTGAAGTGCCGGGTGCAACTTCAATAGTGATGTTGTCGATTGTTACTTTAAATAATTTCGGTGCTTCAGACATTCTTTAACACATTTATATCAGCCTTATAAGTATTATCCTTTAAATACAAAAGTATTTTTTTCAAACTTTCAATCGCAGGATTTGAAGAAGATAATATAGCATCTACAAACAAATTTAACCGTTCATTATTTTCTTCATCAATATCATCCTTTAGTGCCTTCTTAAGTTTTTTCCAATCATTCACATAACCAAACTCTTCAACGTTTTTGTTATCTGATTTCAGCATTTCTGTAACCCACTTCTCCAGTGCTGGATTTAACTGGATAACAAAATGCGGCCTTTCTTTATGTTTCCACAGAATTACATGTCCCAAATTTCTTATTTCGTCGCACTCGCTCAGATAATCTAATTCTCTTTTATCCTTATCAACCATTCCGACACCAAAACTATCATACAAATCGCCTTTTCTCCCATTAATAATTCTAAAACGGTTGACTACATTATTGCATCCCTTTGTATGCTTAAGCCGCTTATTAGTTTGCAATATTTTTTTAAAAAGAACTGTGTCGAAATAGCATTCAGGTACAAAATACGACCACCAATTTTCTTCAAGCTTAGCCATGCTGATTTTGTGTTATGAATTTATCCATATTCATAAAAAAATCATAGCCGAATTGATAAGCTTCATGCGTTTCATCGTCATTCATTTTATGAATCAGAGTCTCTCCTGTTTCTTTCTTGTAACTCACTATATAAATGGATAGTTCGTCACCTTTTAAATTATCCATTAGATCATTCAATACAAATGGGCTATGGGTGGTAATAAAAAACTGATTTTTATTCTCATCATGTACTATATCACTGGTAAACTTGGAAATATAAGGAGGAAACATATGCGCTTCTGGTTCTTCAAATAACAAAACAGATTCTTTATTGCTTAAAATTGAAGCCTTATAAAAAATTATTCTTTGTAGTGTATCTGCAACCAAATCATATGGAATGGAAAAAATTCCATTTTTTATTCTTTTTAAAATCGCTAGTTTTTGCTCTCGAAAATCAAAAAGTAGTTCTAAGTCGTAAAAAGAGAATAAATCTTGAACTTCTTTATACAGTTGAGGTTTATTAAATAAAATACTAAATAAATTCTCTCCAAAGGGATGGCTTAATGACCAATAATCCTTACCTGAATGAACCGTATATTTTTTATACTCGTACTTCAATAATGCTACATTTTCGCCATTTTCTAATTTTATTCCATTTCTCCCACGAAAATTATTCACTTTTTTGTTTGCTTCGATAATATTAAAGCTCCCAAAAATATCTGCTTCTCTTCTTTCAAACTTATTATGATCTCCATCGATGTTGTCAAAACCATACTTGTGTCTATCAAACTGAATTGATATATCTAAGCTGTTTTTTTGTGCCCGTGTAATAACCCTGTTCACTTCATTAATCCTTACTTCACTATTTTCCTCAACATTACCGTTAAAGAAGAGCGTTGTTAGGTTTTCGAGTCTTACAAAATCCAAAAAAAATAGGTCCTCTTTGTCAATTGAAAAAAGACTAAGGGCCTCCAATATATTACTCTTCCCCACGTTCGGATATCCAATAAAAACATTTACTCTCTTACACCCTACAATCTTCTGATGGCGTATCGATTTAAAATTTTTTATTTCTATGGTTTCAATAAAACTCATTAATCAAACTTAAGCTGGTGTGGTTGTCTTCAACGGCTCCGCATAATTCGCCAGTCCATAATTCTTCGTCAAACATTCCTCCGGATTATTAATATGCCATTCAAACTCATCTCTGAAATGTCTTATCGCCGCAGCTACCGGCCACGCTGCCGCATCACCCAAGGGACAAATGGTGTTGCCTTCAATCTTTCTTTGAATATCCCACAACAGATCGATATCACTCATCTTTCCTTTACCATTATCTATATTCAGCAATAATTTTTCCATCCAGCCGGTTCCTTCTCTGCAGGGAGAACATTGACCGCAACTTTCATGACGATAAAATCTTGCCAATGTATAAGTATGTTTAACGACGCATTGCGTTTCATCCAATACAATAAATCCACCTGATCCCATCATCGAGCCGGTTGCAAATCCACCATCAGCCAAACTTTCATATGTCATCAATCGTGTTTCACCTTTGGCTGTTTTCAATAAAAGATTAGCCGGTAAAATAGGGACCGATGAGCCACCGGGAATACATGCTTTCAATCTTTTTCCATTGGCAATACCACCACAATATTCATCACTATAAATAAACTCTTCCACCGATATCGTCATGTCAATTTCATAAACGCCTTGCTTTTTTATATTACCACAGGCAGATATCAGTTTGGTGCCTGTTGATTTGCCAATACCAATCTTTGCATATTCTTCCCCGCCATCATTGACAATCGGAACAACCGCGGCGATCGTTTCAACATTATTGACAACAGTCGGGCAATCCCATAAACCTTTTACGGCAGGAAAAGGAGGTTTTATCCTTGGATTGCCTCTTTTACCTTCCAATGATTCAAGCAATGCTGTTTCTTCTCCGCAGATATATGCCCCGGCGCCCGGTTGCACATATATCTCGCAATCAAATCCGCTGCCTAAAATATTTTTACCCAGCCAGCCATTATTCTTTGCTTCGGCGATTGCCTGTTCTAAAATATCAACGATCCATGCATACTCACCACGTATATAAATATATGAACGGCTGCTTCCGAGTGCATAAGAAGAGGTGACCATTCCTTCTATTAATAAATGTGGAATGAACTCCATTAAATAACGGTCCTTAAAAGTTCCGGGTTCTGATTCATCTGCATTCACCACTAGGTAACGTGGCACGCCTTCAGGCTTTGCCAAAAAACTCCATTTCATTCCTGTCGGAAAGCCCGCACCACCGCGACCACGTAAGCCACTTTTCTTTACTTCATCAGTCACCTGGTCAGGGCTCATTGATTTCAATGCCTTTTCCACACTGCGATAACCACCATGCTGGCGGTATACATCATAGAGCCTGATGTTTTCAATATGCGCTTTGTCTAATAATAATTTTCTTCCCACGATCTTTTATTAAATATTGTTTTATCTTATCTGGTCCTTCTTCCTGAAATGATAGTCAATTCCAGCAAACAATTTATCAGACCGGCGATAATCCCTCAAATCGTTGTACCACCAGGTGTAATGAGAAAATTTATTGTGATACTCCATCCAAAAAACCGGCGAACCCGTTGAAACATTTTTCACAAAATACCTGTTTGCCACTTCCGTGTTGTCTACAAAGAACTTTAATTTATTCTTATTATACGAGGCGTTCCCAATTATTGTATCGGCCGTCGCATCATCAAAGAACAATCTCCAGCTATAATTGTCAACCGCGGTACGTACAATATTTAACTTCACCTTAGTCGCTGTATCACCACAACAGTTATATTCAACCAGCGTATAACTTCCTTCCCAATCATCATTATAAAAAAGTTTACTGGGTGTGCTGCATGAAGCCAAAGCCAACAAGAAGATAATCGCTATTTTGATGCCCCATTTCATCTTACCGCCTGTCTTGCAAACAACAACCATCGCTTTCCTTTCTTCACCCACACCTCCAGCACCTTCAAATGAAACGCTGTCGAATTACCATGCAACGTAGCGCTGATATCCGCAACAAATCTTGCATTCGCCATCGAGCCATTTATCGTCAGCTTCAAACTATCTTCTTTATAACTATGATAAACGATATAACCTGTCTCCAAATCTTTAATTACATCATCCTTCGTTTCTACCCAGCCATTACTATGTCCATAGCTCAATGCCTTATCTGTTTGCTGGTTGATTGAAACTGTATTCTTATTCACCAATGCCTGGTGAAATTCCTTTATTGTTGTTGACAGTTTTTCTTCTTCAGTTTGTGCTTTTGCAAAAACAAAAGTGAGTAGTAACGATAATGACAGCAGTACTTTCATCTTTTTAGTTATTGGTTGCGGCATTGTTCGTGCATTCTTCAATTATCTTATCTATTTTTTCTTTTGTCAGATGTTCACGATAATTCTTTCCCAGCTGCATCATCGGCGCATAGCCACAGGCGCCCAAACATTCAACTACTTTCAATGAAAACATTCCATCGTTAGTGGTTTCGCCGGGTTTGATACCCAGTTTATCATGAATGTATTTTACAATATCATCACTTCCATTGATCATGCATGGACCGGTTTGGCACACCTCGAACATGTATTTGCCAACCGGTTTCAGGTTATACATACTATAGAAGGTTGCTACTTCATATACTTCTATCGGCAGCATCTTGAGTAATGAGGCTACATAATCCATTACCGGTACATCCAGCCAGCCGCCAAATTCTTTTTGCGCCAAGTGCAATACAGGGATCACAGCGCTTTTTTGTTTTCCTTCAGGATAAAAGGAAATAATGCGCTGAACTTCCTGCAATGATTTTTCTGAAAACTGTATCATAACAATCAAACAATTTAACCATTCAACAATCATTGTTTGATTGTTTGATGGCTTAATGGTTACTTAAGCGTCCATCTCCCCTGCGATCAGGTTAAGCGATGACATCACAATTACTGCGTCACTCAGCATTGCACCTTTCGTCAATTCCTCAAATGCCTGGTAATAGACAAAACAAGGACGACGGAAATGCAAACGATAAGGTGTTCTTCCCCCATCACTGATAAAATAAAATCCCAACTCACCATTACCGCCTTCCACCGATTGATATACTTCTCCCGGCGGCATATTGATCTCGCCCATTATAATTTTAAAATGCCAGATCAATGCTTCCATCTTTGTATACACATCTTCTTTTGGCGGTAAATAATATTCAGGTACATCAGCATGATATATTTCCGCTTCGGCACCTTTGAATTCCTGTACCTTTTGATACGCCTGTTCCAAAATGCTAAGGCTTTGCCACATTTCCTGGTTGCGCACCAGGTAACGGTCATAGCAATCACCTGTAGTGCCAACAGGTATTTCAAATTGAAAATCTTCGTAGCTGCTATAAGGTGAATGTATCCTTACATCATAGTCAACGCCGGCTGCACGAAGATTGGGACCGGTGAATCCATAATTCAATGCTCTTTCTGCACTGATAGGACCTGCACCGATAGTGCGTTCCATAAAGATGCGGTTACGGGTAAAAAGATTTTCAAACTCCTGCAGCACCCGCGGATATTCTTTCAAAAATTTTTCCAGCTTTTGAAAAGCGATATCATTGAAATTTCTTTCAAATCCGCCGACACGCCCAATGTTTGTTGTCAGTCTCGAACCGCAAACCTCTTCATATATTTCATAGATCAGTTCACGATATTGCATTACATATAAAAATCCTGTGTAAGCTCCGGCATCCACGCCAACGATCGAATTACAAATAAGATGATCGGAAATTCTTGCCAGCTCCATGATGATGATGCGGAGATAGTCAACACGCTTTGGCGTTTTTACACCTAATAATTTTTCGCAGGTCAGGTGCCAACCCATATTGTTGATGGGCGACGAACAATAATTCAAGCGGTCTGTAAGCGGCGTGATCTGGTAAAGCGGGCGACGTTCAGCAATTTTTTCAAATGCACGGTGAATATATCCTACCGTTTGTTCTGCAGAAACAATACGTTCACCATCGAGTTCCAATATATTTTGAAACACACCATGCGTAGCCGGGTGCGTAGGTCCCAGGTTCAGCGTGGTGGTCGTCTTTTCAATACTTCCTTCCGGTAATTTTATATGTTGTTCAGACATTGCTTTGCGAGGTGAAGCCGAAGCAATCCCCTCAATTTTTAATTTTTATTTTATGTTGCCAGCGACATAACTACTATCATCGTTCGTTGCGTCGCACTCTTCATCTTCCTGTCCTCTACTCAACAATGAGTACAGTCAAGGCATGCCTTGTCTCTACACGATTTGTTCTCCTTCGTGTTTATCAGCTTCTATCATTGTTCCATGATCTTTTCTTTCATTTCCAAAACCTGTTGTACCGCCTCTTCCAAACATCTCGTCATCTTTATCCGTTCTTGTCTGATCTTCCAATGGAAATTCTTTTCGCATCGGGAAATAATCCATTTCATCTACATTTAGTATTCTCTTCAGGTTAGGATGACCTAAAAAATTGATACCATAGAAATCATAGGTTTCTCTTTCCATCCAGTTAGCTGCGGAAAATAAACCGGTAGCTGTATAAACATCCGGTTGATTGATATCGGTAAATACTTTGAAACGAATGCGGACATTATCTTCCAGGTTATGCAGGTGATATACCACCGCCAGTTCTTTTCCTTTTTGATCGGGATAATGAACGGCACAGAGATCAGTGAGAAAACGGAACTTCAGATCGTTTGAATCAAATAAATAATTCAGCACTTTCAAATTGATCTCTTTAGGAGAGGAAAATGTTAGCATACCATAAGGTTCTGCAAAATCAGTTACCTGTTCGCCAAATTTTTCAATTAGTTTTTGCTTGATATGTTCGTTTGTCAAAGGCATTTGATTCTTTACGGTTGTTTTTCCAGCATTACCGAGCCTGCAACAAAGTCATGAATAGCTCTGCGCTGATCATCAAAATGTATTGTTATAAAGGACAACCACCCCAGCAAAAGTTTAAAAGCAAACCGGACAAAAGCCTGGAGGATGTTTATCTTTTTTCCATTGGCGCCTGACTTCCTCACTCTTATTTTCATAAGATAATTTCCAACGGTGGCTCCCAGTGTAGTGGAAAGCGGCTCATAAATTCCCCAAATGCTTACAAAAATGACTGCTTTGATCCATCCATTTTCTTCTTTATCACCGACGCCGGCCTTATCCAATATCCAGGCAGCCACAAACATTAAAATGACCATGAGTACAGTATCAATAAATGTTGACTGTATTCTTGTCTTTAGTTCTGGATATTCTTTCTCCATGTTTATTGTATACCGTAACTTTCCAACAGCGCCTTATACTGCTGTCCATTTCTTCTTCTCAAACTTTCTTTTCCTACCAGGTCCTGTATCCGCATTACACCATCAATGATAGCTTCAGGTCTGGGCGGACAACCCGGCACATATACATCAACGGGTACTACCTGGTCGATGCCCTGCAATACGCTGTAGGTATCAAATATTCCACCGCTGCATGCGCATGCGCCAACTGCAATTACCCATCTTGGTTCAGCCATCTGCAGGTAAACTTGTTTTACTACCGGTCCCATTTTTTTCGCGATCGTTCCCATTACCATTAGCAAATCACATTGACGTGGAGAGAAGCCCACTCTTTCCGATCCGAATCTCGCCAGGTCATAATGTGATCCCATCGTAGCCATAAATTCGATTCCGCAACAAGAAGTAGCAAAGGGTAATGGCCAGATAGAATTTTTTCTTGCCAAACCGATCACCTTATTTAATGATGTTGCAAAAAATCCTTCACCCTGGTGACCTTCCGGCATGTCGGCCATGCTGATGTCGGTCTCCAGTCTTTTAGGGTTTAAATTATATGATACAGGACGAGCCATTTTCTAAATTTTTTATTTGAAATTTCACATTTAATATTATAACAATCCGCATCATCCCGCGGTTTTCAATCCAATCTTAAATTTTAAATCTCAAATTTCAAACCTTAATCTTCCCATTTCAACGCACCTTTTTTTATTATATATATAAAGCCACAAAGGAAGAAGCCGACAAACATCAATACTGCCCAAAAACCACTCCAACCAAGCTCTTTAAAATTGACTGCGTAAGGATAAAAAAAGATCACTTCTACGTCAAACAACACAAATAAGATAGCCGTCAGAAAATATTTGATTGCCATTGGCTGACGGGCATCACCATGTGTCTCGATACCGCTGGCAAATGTTTGCAGTTTATCACTGGTTTTTCTCTTAGGGCCTAATAAATGCGTAACAACGATCAGTAAAACAAGAAGCCCTACAGCAAAAATAACCTGTATAGCTACCGGAAGATAGGAGCCTGCGTCATTTGCAGAAGAAACCTGGAGTAAATGGATCATATTTTTACCCGATGGGCCCGCTAATAATAAGGGCAGGCAAAAATAAGACAGCCTCACCATATTACCTTATAAAATATAGCGCTGAGCAAGCTATATATGTATCTACATAAAAAAATCCTCCCGATGAAATGGGAGGATTTTTTATCTAAGGAAAAACTTTTTTATTCTTTAGCCACCTTTATTACTTCCTGCCGGTTGTTTACCATTATTTATAGAAGAAGAATTACCGGCTTTAGGTGCAGGTTTCTTATTCGGATTGGTTGTTTGTTTTGGCGGGTTCAACAAATCATTCTCGATTTTTTTCAAACTCTCATTCATCGGGTCCAATACCAGCATTTTTCTTACATACTCAAGCGATTTATCTTTATCCTTTGCTTCATTTGCATAATATGCAAGAAGGAAACCAGCTGAAGCCATGTATTGTTTCCTGTACTTAGCCGTATCTTTTTGAGCAAATTCAAACAACTCAATTGTGGAAGGCACAAGCTTGTTATTGGTATAAGTTGAATCCAGTATTTTATAGTTGTTTACTCTCCAGTCGTATCCATACACTTCCGCCGGATACTTTTCAACCAGCTTGTCTGCCATTGCCAGCGATTTTTGATAAGCCTGGCCGAAATAATAAGCTCTTGTCGCGTCAAAGATATCATTGATACTTGGCTTGGGTCTCAGGTCGATAACCATTGCCAACAAATCACCTTCTTTTTCCCGCATTCCTTTGCCTTTGAAATAAGTGGCGCCTTTTCTTAACGCTTCTATTTTATTATCAATGATCGTATCAACCTTGACTGCTTCCACATAAAAATTAAACACTTTTTCTTCCTGGCCCGGGATGGTGGAATAAATAGCCGCCTGTAATGCTTTATCAATTGCTGTCACCTCATCCGGATCGGCCTTAGCCATATACTGATCAATATAAGACTGAGCGGCTGCTGTATCACCTTTTTGAACCGTCGCATCGGCGATCAATTTATAAACACGGCCCTTGGCATTAGCTCCTGATTTGCTGATAATATCATTTGCCATCGCAATTGCAGCATTAAAATGTGAGGTCGCACTTGCCTTATCACCTTTTTTCATATCCACTGTTCCCTGCGCCCATTCAATACTTGCTTCGAGGTAGGCATTTTGCGGATCGGGATCTGAATTTTGTTTGAACTGCTGCGCATAACTTTTTGCTGCGTTAAGGTTCTGATCTTTCCTCAACATGTTGTAATACGACAACTCATAGTAAGCAGGCGCAAACTTTGGATCTTTTGTTATCGCATCATTCAAATATTTTTCATACAGTTCCCAGTTCTTTTGCGATTCAAATAATTTGGCAAGACGAAAATAGGACATGGCAAAATTCGGATTGACGCTGATCGCCTTATTATAATTTTCAAAAGCCCTGCCACCACCTTCACCAGGTTTTGCTTTGAGATAGGCTGTACCAAGATTTACAAATATCTCGGCATTATTTGTATTGGCAGCTGCAGCGGCCTCCAGTTTTTGCACTGCGTAATTAATATCCCCGATCTTGTCTTTATCTGTATACGTATTTACAATGGCACGCCCCACCGCATTCAGGATAACAGGATCATCTCCTTTTTTTCCTTTTGACATAGTAATGGCCGTTTCAAAATGCTGGGTAGCCTCATTTAATTTTTTTTCATTCAATTCAACATGACCCATACCCACGAGAAGCAATGGAGCATTGGCGCTTGCCATCAATGCTTTTGAATATACATCTCTCGCCCCGGGAAAATCTTTCATCGCAATATATGTTTGCCCGAGCCAGTAATTCGCTTCAATATTATTGGGGTTAGCCGCTAGCAATTTTTCAAATGTAGCTTTCGCACTTTTGTTGCGTTCAGCATACAAATCGTTTACTCCGTCTGCAATAGTTTGTGCACGGATGGCTGTTATCGTCATTAAACCTATGGCTAAAAATGTTATGACTTTTTTCTTCATTTTATTATCATGTTTACATTGTAAATATAACTACTTTGTTTATTCCCTGAGCTTCACCTTCCTGATATAGAAATTATTCAATGCCGGTGCCAGGTAAGCTCTTTTAAAAATCAACTGTCCGATCTCTCCCGCCATAAAATCTGTAAAGCCTGTCCCCAATCCTTTATGATCTTCTTTAAGGGTATATACCAAATCACGTACCATCGGGTAACTTTTTCGTGAAATATTGACCTGGTATGGTAAAACATATCCACCCGGCTTATCTGTGCTTTCTAAACTGACAATTTTAACTTTTCTCAAAAAATTCATCTGCGACGTGTCTTCTTTATTCCCTATCCAGCTTACGCCTATAAAACCAATAGCGTCAGGCGTTCTTGCAACATAATCAATCACCGCCTCACTTGTCCTTGCCGCTACTGTGTTGGGAGAAAGCGAATCACTATGCAGCACAGAATCGACGATAAAACGTACTGTACTGGTTGCCTTAACACCGTCAAATACAGGGATTAATTTTTTATTAAAGTTCCCTTTCAGTATTTGCTTCAATTCTGTCATCGTAAAAAGCGAATCCGGCGACTGCGGGTTGACAATTACGGCAATAGCATCTCTTGCAACGATCATTTGCGAAGGAATTATTTTCATCGAATCATTCATGAAATTTTCTTCACTTTGCGTATATCCACGTGTTGCAATAACTACCCTGATACTGTCAACAGCAAAATCTTTCAAACATTCAGCTTCGGGTTTATAGTGCGCAATGATCTTTGTACCGGGTTGATTGGATTCATATACTTCTATCAATGCATCAACGATCGGTTTAAAAGATTCATCGGCGCTGATATGGATCGTTCCTCTTTTCCATGTATCCGGCCAGTTCTTCTGCTCTTCTTCATACGATGTACAACTATTCAGCAGCAATAAAGCAAATAAAGAAATGAAGCCCGCATATATCCGGCCATTAACTGATCTCATTGAAAATAATTTTTCTTAAACCCTTTATATAAACGCCAGGCCCCATATAGTACAACGATCACCCCAAGAGTTTTTACAACCTTTGGTGATAATTCTTCCCTGATCGGTATCTTAAGTTTATCATGAAAGAAAAGCAGGCAGCCCAGCCCGATCATCACCACTCCCATCACATAATCCAGCATTGAGCGCATAAATGATACCTGCTTCTGTCTCTTCCTTTCATATTCTTCCAGCATACATTTTTTTTGAAGACGGGCAAATTATTAAATTTTTTCCTGTTCTTCATTTATAATATTACCGGCAATAAGATGCTGCTTTAAACAAAAATCCATAACCACTTAAAATATAACATATGGTTCAGAACAATTTTCACAGTGCCCCAATTTTCGAAGGAAACGGGGTCAGTAAGCATTTGATAACTCCTGCACACGTTGAACTTTAAACCTTAAACTTTGAACCTTGAACCTTCTTCCTTTTATTCTACCTTTGCCCGCATGAAAATTTTAATGGTTTGTCTTGGTAATATCTGCCGCAGTCCTCTGGCAGAAGGCATTTTAAAGGATAAAGCTTTTAAAGCAGGATTGAACTGGACAGTGGAAAGTGCGGGTACCAACAGTTATCATATCGGTGATTGTCCCCATCATTTGTCGCAGAAAGTAGCAAAGATGAATGGCATTGATATATCAAAACAAAGAGCGAGAAGATTTGTGCCTGAAGATTTTGAACGATATGATAAGATCTATGCGCTGGCTGAAGACGTAATGAATGACATTGGCTATATCGCTAAAAACAAATTTGACGGTGAAAAGATCGACCTGCTGATGAATGAGCTCTATCCCGGCAGAAACCTGGATGTTCCCGATCCGTATTATGGCGGAGAATCCGGTTATCATGAAGTATATAAGATGCTGGATAAAGTTTGTGATAAGATCATAGAGAGGTATACCCCAACCCCTAAAGGGGCTTTAGAGACACAGCTAAATTCGAAATGACTTATAATTTATAAATGGCAAAGGTTACAGTTGGAGTACCGCAAGGCACAAGGGATTTTGGGCCGGATGTTGTTCGCAAGCGCAATTATATTTTCAATACTATTCGTTCTGTTTTTGAATTGTATGGGTTTGAACCGCTGGAAACACCGGCAATGGAGAACTTAGATACATTGATGGGAAAGTATGGCGAAGAAGGAGATAAGCTTATTTTCAAAATATTAAATAACGGGCTTGATAATAAGGATAAAGAAAAGCAGGTAAGAGAAGATTTTGAAAAGGTATTGCAGGGAAAAAATACAACCGCCATTACTGAAAGAGCATTGAAGTATGACCTCACCATTCCATTTGCACGATACGTTGCAATGAATCACAAAACTCTCACCTTTCCATTCAAACGTTACCAAATACAACCTGTTTGGAGAGCCGACCGGCCGCAAAAAGGAAGATACCGTGAGTTTTATCAATGTGATGCAGATGTTGTAGGCAGTAATTCATTATTGAATGAAGTAGAGCTTGCCAATATCTATGCAACGGTTTTTGACAAACTAAAACTTAATGTAGAAATAAAGATCAACAGCAGGAAGATATTGACTGCACTGGCAGAACTATGTGGTAGTGCAGACAGGATGATGGATATAACTATCGCTATCGATAAACTGGATAAGATCGGTTTGGACAAAGTAAGACAGGAATTAAGCGAACGCCAATTAAATAAAGAACAAGTTGACATTATTGAAAAATACCTGCTGATCGCAAAGTATTCCGGTGATAATGATACCATCATTGCTGAATTGAAAAAATTATTTGCCGGTAATACTACAGGTATTGAAGGAGTAAAGGACATTGAGTTTATACTTGATAATACAAGTCACCTCGCATTCACCAGTAAGATCTATGTTGATCCAACATTGGCGAGAGGATTAAACTATTACACCGGCTGCATTTTTGAAGTCAAAGCTTCAGACGTTCAGATGGGAAGCATCGGTGGCGGCGGACGGTATGATGATCTCACGGGTTTATTCGGTGTACCCAACATACCCGGTGTCGGTATTTCATTCGGCGTCGATCGTATCTATGATGTAATGGAAGAATTAAAAGTTTTTCCGGATGAAGTTCATACCGGCACCCAGGTTTTATTCTTTAATCTTGGCGAAGCCGAAGGCAAAGCCGCCTTTACATTAATGCAACAACTAAGAGATAAAAATATCCGTTGCGAACTTTATCATGAACCGGTAAAGTTTGACAAACAGTTCAAATACGCCGAAAAGAAAAACATTCCTTATGTCATCATCATCGGAAGTAAAGAGCTCCAGGAAAAGACATGTGTCATAAAAGACATCCGGAAAGGCGAACAACAGGCGATACCGGTCAATAAAATCGCTGAGTTTTCGTTTATGTAGAAATCATGCTTATGAGAACCACCGCTTTACCCATAATCCTGGCTTTTATACTATTCTCTTTATGCTGCAAAAAGTCTGAACCTGCCCAAAAGATCCTCTTTGAATCCGGTTTTGAAGGCACGTCAACCGACTATCTTAAAGGCTGGGATGATGACCAGCATTGTTGCGATTATTCCATGCAGGAATCTTCAACCTTTGCCCGCGAAGGCAAAACCTCCTTACGGTTAGAAGTAAGAAAGACCGATCCAATCGTCTCCTCGAGTATACGTTCGGAGGTTACCATGCCCAAAGACTTCGACTACGGCGAACGCTGGTATGGTTTCAGTATTTATCTTGAAAACTGGACTGATGACCCGGCTGGCGAACATATTTTTCAATGGCACCCGTCAAGCAGTTCAGGTTCGGCTGTTCTTGCATTGTTTACAAATGAAGACAAGTTCACCCTGGTTCACCAGAATGGTAATTCAGGAGGTGGCCAGGATTTTGCCCGTCCGATATTAGGTCCGTTGCTCAAAAATCAATGGGTCGATTTTGTTTTGCATGTAAAATGGGCCGGCAATGACAGTGGCCTGATAGAGATTTGGGTGAACGGTGAAAAAAAATATACCTACAATGGCCAAACCGATTGGGGCGGCCAATATATTAAACTTGGTATTAATAAATTCTGCTGGGTTGACCAATGTGTTCCCTCCACCACCGACACCCGGACCCTATACATCGATGCTTTCCGCGTAGGTAGCGAAAAAGCAAATTATAATGATGTAAAACCGGGCCATTAATTAGCTTTGCAGCTTCTTAGCTAATTATAAAAGAACTAAACACATTTTCAAATGAAACAACGATCACTCCTTATCCTTTCATTTATTGCATTGCTATTTGCCTCATGCGGTAAAAACAAATCCGGCAATTCAGGACTAATGGTTCCTAAAGATGCCGCAATTGTAATACATATTAACAGCGCTTCACTTGCATCCAAGCTTAGCTGGAATGAAATAAAAGCAACCAATTGGTTTAAAAAACTGCAGGGCGAGGCCGAGTCCCAGGATACGCTGGCTCAAAGACTTTTAAATGATCCTTCCCAATCGGGTGTTGATACTAAAAAGGATTTTGTGATGTATATAAAAAAACACGGCAGGGGTGGTTATATGGTTGTGCAGGGTTCTTTGACAAGCCGGGCAACCTATGAACAAATGCTTGCCGAGATGAATAAAAAGAAACCAAAGGAAATAAAAAAGCATGGTGATTTCAATTATATAACAGGCAATGATGAATCAGTAGTTCTTTGGAACAAGTCGATGTTTGCGATGGTAACGAATGCCAATATGCCCAATTTCGCCGAGGGAATGATGGGCCGCAAAGGATCCCGGTCAGGAAATTTTGAATTTGATGTGGACAGTTTGCGATTATTCGGTGAACAGGCCCTTACATTGGAAGGCGGGCAAAACCTCGATACAGACAGTCGTTTTGCAGATTTGGTAAAAGATGGAAGTGATGTTCATTTGTGGATGAACATCGGCGCCTATATGCCGGCCGGAATGGGTAATGCAATGATGTCTATGATGAAGCTGAATGTGTTGTTTGAAGATAACATCACAGCCATGTCATTGAATTTTGATAATGGAAAGATCAGCGCCAAAACAAAACATTATTTCGGCGAGCAAATGGATAAGATCTATGCCAACAACAAACCAGAAAATGTAAAAGCCGAGGTGATCAATCGTATTCCTTCTGCTGACCCTGTAGCTGTAATGGCTTTTAATTATTCGCCTAAAGGGTTAAAGGAAGTGTTGAAAGTAATCGGCATAGATGCAATGGCCGATATGTTCCTGGCCAAAGTTAATTTTAGTCTTGATGATTTTGTAAAAGCCAACAAAGGCGAAGTAGTGCTGTCGATAAGCGACCCGGTAGTAAAAATGGACACGATGAAATATGGCGGTATGACCAAATACTATCCCGCCAAACCGGATATGAAAATACTGTTCGCTACATCTGTTAATGATAAAGTCGCTTTTGAAAAAATGGTTAGTGTAATATGGGATTTTGCAAAACAATACAAGAAAGATAAAGAGGATGACAGCAAACCCGCTATAAGTTATAAACTTGAAAACAACTGGTTCGCGATAAGTAACTCAAAAGACTATACTGATAAGTTTCTCGCCGGTGGGAATAACAAATTTGCTTTTACCGATAAGATAACTGGTCACCCTATTGGTATCTATGTAGACCTGCAACGGATAATGAAATTATCAGCACCAATGGCCACGGACAGCAGTTCCAAAGCAGCATTGGACGCATCATTAAATATGTGGCAGGATGTAACGGCTAAAGGCGGCGACTATAAAAACAAATCTTCCGAGTTTGAATTCGAAATCAACCTGGTTGATAAGAACACGAATAGCCTTAAGCAACTAAATCAATATATTGATAAAATGGCGGCTAGCTTTATGGACAAGCACCATGACATGGCGGATGAAATGAATCTCCGGGATTTGAAGATACAGGATGTAGAGGAGAAAGAAGCGCCACCTGCTCCAAAAGAAAAGTAATAAAATAGTTTGATTGAAAATAAAAAGCCACAGCATTGATCAATGATTAGCTGTGGCTTTTTAAAATGAGCGGTCTTATGCAATTAGCCATTCGAAACCTGTTACCAACTTACTTTACTGAAACGGCTACACAAACTTCGGAGATCTGGGGAAAGGAATTAGTATTTGATAAAGGTGAACTCATTAAAATAGTCGCGCCTTCAGGAAGCGGCAAATCTTCATTGATAGGTTTTTTATATGGCATGAGAAATGACTACAACGGAACGATCTCCTACTCCGGTAAAGAGCTCAATAAATTTTCTATTGAGCAATTAGCCAGTCATCGAAAAGATCATATCAGCATCGTTTTCCAGGACATGAAATTATTCGCCGATCAAACGGTGCAGCAAAACATAGAGATCAAACGACAATTGAATCCTTATCACCCTGCTGAAAAGATCAAAGAAATGGCAGAAAGATTGGGGATCGCCGACAGGCTTCAATATAAAGCCGGTACCTGTTCCTATGGCGAGCAGCAACGTATTGCTATTATCCGTTCGCTGATGCAGCCCTTTGATATTTTATTGCTGGACGAACCTTTCAGTCATTTAGATAATAAGAATTCGGAAAAAGCAATGCAGCTGATGCTGGAAGAAAGCCGTGCACGGAATGCAACTATCCTGTTTGCCGACCTGGAACGTTCCGATATTTTTCCTTTTACCCGATTATATCATTTATAAAAAATAAAGGTGGCGCTATCGTTCAAACCTATACGCTCATTATTGCAGACCGGGACCAATACATGGTCAAGACTGTTTTCATACATAGGCCTTGGCATGGGAGTGTTGTTATTATTATGTTCGATACAGATGTTCATCAACATTCAGCAATTAATAAAGGAAGGAAATATCCGTAAAAATGGTTTTGATTATGTACCCATCACCAAAAACATGACCCCTGAAACGATGAGGCGGCCGGAAAAAAATCTTTTTACACAACCGGAAATTGATGAGATCAAAACAAAACCTTTTATAGATAATGCAGCGCCGCTGATCGCAAACCAATTCCGCATACAACTTAGTGCGGGAAAACTACTGCCCTTTCAAACCGAATTTTTTATCGAGAGTCTCGAAGATGAATTTATCGATACCATACCTCCGACTTTTAAATGGCAGGAAGGGCAGGAAAGTCTTCCTATTATTTTCTCTTCCGACTTCTTTGAAATTTATTCCGTGTTTGCACCCGGGCAGGAGTTACCCCAGGTGACAAAAGAAATGGCCACCGGTATTCCTATTCTTGTTACCTGTTATGGCAATGGGAAAGAACAGTCATTTATCGGATCGATCGTAGCCTTTAGTGATCGTGTCAATTCTATATTGGTGCCGAAACAATTTTTGGATTGGGCGAATAAAACCTTTGGTCACGATAAAGCTGTTGAAGCAACAAGGCTTTTTATAAAAACCAAAGATGCGAACAACCCGCAGTTTCTTTCTTTCCTGGATACAAAAGGATATGTTGTCAATAGAGATAGAACGATACTCGGCCGAAACAAAATGGTCATACAAAGTATTTTCAGCGGGCTTGGAATATTTGGATTGATGGTGGTGATCCTTGCCTTGCTTCTTTTTTCATTTTACCTGCAATTGGTTATTGCAAGAAGCAAAGACAACCTGAGTTTGTTATTAACGCTTGGCTATTCGCCTTCATGGTTAAGCAAAAAAGTATCGGGAAGATTTTTACCCGTTTATATTATTACGATCGCTCTGTCACTTGCCTTAACCCAATTAATGCAATGGGCCTTTTATCATTTTGTCTTACACGACAAGCCCGAACTTACTGCGCTTATTCATTGGTCGTTATTGGCAGTTGCAGCATTATTAATACTGCTGTCCCTGTTTACCAACTACAGGATGGTTAAAAAAATGTTGCATAGGCTATATTCTTAGTTGGAATAAAAAGCAGGCGTATCAAAACTTTCTTTCCTTACCAGAAATTCAGATCTTTTATAAAGTAACATAATAAAGGAAAGACCCAGGCCTTCCGTTTTTTCTCCTTCAACGTCCAGGTCATTTATTTGTACATGTAGTTTAACTATCTTTTTTTCATCATTGCGTATAAACGTTGCAACACCCCCGTACGATAAAATATCAAAAGTATCTTTTTCCCTGCGCTTGAGTTCTGCTGTTCCGGCTACCGAAGATGCGGACAACGTTCCGTTTTCAAAAACTACAGTCACTTCAGGAAATGGTGAACCATCAGGGAATTTATATTTTCCCGCATACTCTTTTAATGAATCGGCAGGTGAGGGAGACTGGGCATCAAGCAAACTAAAACAGCAAACAGCAATTATAATCAACAGCGGGGTTTTCATCATGTGTTTTTTTTTAATCAGCTAAACATATGAAATGTTTTACTAAGAAGAGATGAAATTCTAAATGCGTTCATAGATCACTGCTGCTCCCTGCCCTACCCCGATACACATCGTTGCCAATCCATACTTTGCATTTCTTCTTTTCATTTCATGCAGTAGAGTTGCGGAAATGCGTGTGCCGCTGCATCCGAGCGGATGGCCAATAGCAATAGCACCGCCATTTACATTTACTTTATTGATGTCGAGGTTCAGATCACGAACACAGGCGATAGATTGCGATGCAAATGCTTCATTCAATTCAACCAGGTCAAGTTGTTCGACTTTTAACCCGGCTCTTTCCAATGCTTTTTTAGTAGCGGGCACAGGACCTATTCCCATAACAGAGGGATCAACACCGGCAACAGCCATTGAAATAATTTTCGCCATCGGCTTTAAATCATATTTTTTTACTGCTTCTTCATTTGACAATAGCATTGCTGCTGCACCATCATTGATACCGGAAGAGTTACCCGCCGTTACCGTTCCGTCTTTTGCAAATGCGGGCTTTAATGCAGCTAATTTATCCAAAGAACTTTGACGTGGATGTTCATCTGCTTCAAATAAAATATCTTTTTCTTTTGTTTGTAAAACAACCGGCGCAATTTCATTCGCCCATTTGCCTGCAGCCAATGCTTCAAAATATTTTTGTTGTGACGACATTGCGAAAGTATCCTGCTCCTGCCGGGAAATGTTCCATTGCTTTGCAACATTCTCCGCTGTTTCACCCATACTATAAGGATGATACATTTCAGCTAATTTCTTATTGGTAAAACGCCAGCCAAGCGTTGTATCATATATTTCAACATTACGTTGAAAAGGATTGGCCGACTTTGCCATTACAAAGGGAGCTCTTGTCATACTTTCAACGCCGCCAGCAATGATCAATTCAGCATCGCCACACATTATTTGTCGTGATGCATCCATGATCGCCTGCAAACCCGATGCACATAAACGGTTCACCGTATTGCCTGCAACCGTAACCGGTAACCCAGCTAATAACGCAGCCATTCTTGCTACGTTGCGGTTATCTTCTCCCGATTGGTTAGCTGCACCGGCTATCACATCTTCAATTGCATTTACATCGACAGACGTATTTCTTTCCATCAATGCTTTTATTACATGTGCAAGCAAATCATCGGGGCGAATGGAAGATAAAGTTCCGCCATATTTACCGACGGGGGTTCTTACTACATCAATTACATAGGCTGTTTTCATCGATAATAATTTGGAGTTGCAAATATCGGAAAGGTTTAGAGGTTTAAGGTTGAAAGGTTTAAGGTTGACGGACTTCTTGTAAAGTCAGGAACAGCCCTGTACAGGCGAATCAACCTTTGAACTTTAAACGTTAAACCTTTAAACCTTCATAGCTATCTTTGCAGAATGATGAAAACAATGCAAAAGAATATACGGTACCTGAGCCTGGGTGACCTGGAGCAATATTTTGAAGAGCTGGGCGAAAAGAAATTCCGGGCCAAACAGGTATATGAATGGCTCTGGCAAAAACAGGCGATGAGTTTTGCAGACATGACAAATCTTAGCAAAGAGCTTCGCCAGAAATTAGGGGAAGAGTTCACCTTACCTGCTTTACAAATCGATACCATACAAAACAGCGAAGATGGCACTATCAAAAGCCGGTTCAAAACGTGGGACGGACATTTGGTGGAAGGTGTGCTTATTCCAACTGAAATGAGACATACAGCCTGTGTTTCTTCGCAGATCGGCTGTTCATTGAGTTGTAAGTTTTGTGCAACGGGTTATATGGACAGGAAAAGAAATCTTGATTTTGATGAGATCTATGATGAAGTGGTATTGATAAACCAGCAAAGTGAAAAAACATATAATAAAAAACTCAGCAATATTGTTTTTATGGGAATGGGTGAACCTTTGCTGAATTATAAAAATGTATTGAGAGCCATTGAGCGGATCACGTCACCGGATGGATTGGCGATGAGCCCGAGAAGAATAACTGTTTCAACTGCAGGGGTTGCCAAGCAAATAAGACAGTTGGGTGATGATAAGGTGAAATTCAAACTGGCTTTGTCATTGCATGCGGCGAATGATGCCAAACGTCACGAGATCATGCCGATCAATGATACGAACAATATAAAGTCGTTGGTTGATGCATTGAATTATTTTTATAAACAAACAAAGAGCGAGATCACGTTTGAATATATCCTTTTCAAAAACTTTAATGATTCATTGAAAGATGCTGATGAGTTAATAAAAGTATACCGCCAGGTCCCCGCCGACCTGATCAACATTATTGAATACAATCCTATTGATTTCGCCAAATTTGAAAAACCGGATGAAGAAAAGGTTGAAGCATTCATCGCTTATCTTGGAAAGAACAAGGCAAATGCACGACTTCGCCGCAGTCGTGGCAAAGATATCGATGCAGCTTGCGGGCAATTGGCGAATAAACAGTAGTTCAGTCCTCAGTTCTCAGTCTCCAGTCCGCGGTCGGAAGAAACTATTTACAATCGACGATCCCTACTGATGACTGCCGGCTGCTTACGGCCGTTTATCCTTGATTTTTTCCAGCTACGAAATTTTTCTTACCTTCGGCTAAACCTTACATACCAGCAGTAGTCTGTGTTTCGTTTAAATATCAAACATAAAAATAGTAGTCATGAAAAAATTAATCGTATCACTGATGGTCGCAGCATTTGCGGCACTAACTATCCAGGCACAAGAAATACCGGAAAGAAAAAGGGACGAATCAAAACCTATAATTAAAGAAAGAATTATCAATAAAAAAGAGCGGGCTAATCTGAACCTGACGGATGAGCAACAAGCGAAATTGAAATCAATGCACCGGGATCTCCGGGAAAAAATGGAAGGCCTGCGAAAACAGGATAATATCACTGTAAAAGAATACAGGGAAAGGATGGAAACATTGCAGAAAGAACGACAAGCGCAATTCCAATCTATATTAACCCCCGAACAAAAAGCAGAAATGCAAAAGTATAAAGAAGCCCGGGGCGTCAAAGTGAAAGAATTTGGTATAAAGAAACAGGCGAAGTTGAAAGAAAAATTGAACCTGTCAGACGAGCAGGTGGCTAAAATAGCCGACAACAGGAAAGAAGTTGGAGAAAGAATAAAAAGGATCCGTGAAGATGATTCTTTGAAAGACGACCAAAAGAAAGAGCAGATAAAAGAAGAAATGAAGAAACAAAAAGAAAATATGAAATCGGTGTTGACGGAAGAACAATTGAAGAAAATGAAAGAGAGCCGGAAGCAACATTCAAAAAGGAAAGTAGTTATTTAAAAAATGTTTTGTAGAAATAGCCCTGCCCGGTTTTCCTGCGGGGCTTAAATTAGTTTCGTGTCTCACTTCTTTTAGTTTCTTAAAACATTTATTGTATAACCTGTTTTTATTAAAATTGTCGCCCCTTGTTTCAGCATTAAACTCCTGCATGAAACATTTGAATTCACTTCGGGATAACGGGCAACGCCTGAATTAATAATAACATCTGTATTACTGTCCGGTACAGAGCCGCAACTCCAGTTGGCTGCGTTTTCCCACGCATTACTTGTATTGCCTGTCCAGGAAGCTATAGGAAACGCCCCAACAGAAATCGGATCCGATGAAGCTGATTGGCAACCATTACTTGTCACCCTTGCTGTATAGGTGCCACTATCACTAACAATAAAAATTTGATTTGTTGCACCACTAATTTCAATCCCGTTTTTATACCATTGGTTACCGTTTGCAATATTTGATGAAAGCGTATTGCATTCACTGCTAATAACCGGCTTTACTGGTTTGACACAAAAAGATCTGAATACATCTGTCGCCGGAGCAAAATAATTATTTCCGGATTGTGAGGCCTTGATCGTTACCTGCCCGGTGGCATCCACGTTGAGTATTCCATTTTGAATTGTAGCGGATCCTGAATATACTGAGAATACAACGTCATCACCCGACGAAGCAACTGCATTTAATCCAAACGGATCTTCACCTAATGTTTTATCGCCGATCACTGAAAAATCAATCAGATTGACATAGTAGGTTGCAAGCAGAAAGTTTGAATCTACAGTAACCGGTACTCTAAGAAATTTGTTCCCGTATGTTATAACCAATGTGTCCGTGCCGGCTGCAAGTGCCCGGATAACTCCATTCTGATTAACACTAAAAATAGCATTGGTTTGTGGCATATAAACAGTTCCTGTAGTTCCTTCTGTCAGATCGGCAATTTTTGTCACGGATCCATTGCTGAAATAACCATTTACGTGTATCGGAGTTTCACGTATTGCAGAATCCAGTTTAATATTTTTGGGTTCAACGACGAGACTATCCAACGTTCCGGTTGGTATTATATTAATGAATGATGTATCAGCTAATCTCAGCCCGGAAGTGTCAACTGCCAATGCTATTATACACACCTTGCCGATTGGACCATTTACTGGTAATGTTATATTAACAGAATAGGGAGGGTTATCAGGCACCGTATACCATCCAATTCCATCCACAATAAACAATGAATTCGTTGGTACCGCTGATCCTGCGGGTTGAAAACTAAGAATGACATTTGCGCCGCCGCCATCCTGGAAACTTGTCCCTCTCAACGGTGAATTTATTTGAATAGCCTGGTCATCAATCATAGTCCGTTCTGTTGTAAGTGTGGAATCAACATTTCGTTGTGTTGCTGCATCGCAATCCAACGGATCAAAGACGGTGCGGGAAATCCATTTCCAAAATCCGAAGCATTGCTGGATAGTAAGAGCTTTGCAACCTTAAGTTGTACCAATGGACTATTTGTTTCGGTCAAATTGCCGGGCCACGAGTGCGCAATATTTGTGAACAAGGTATCTTTCCCACCGGAAACAAATCCACGCTGGCTATTTAAAGGTACAATCAAGTCATTTATCAAAGGAGGATTCCCATCACATCTCGAGCTCATAACCTGGTTTAAAGTTTTATTAAATGCAAATTGGCTTAAACCGTTCATTATATTATACCCACCAGTTTGCCCTGAGTAATCCGCAGTAACAGAAAATGTTTTAAATGGCAGTGTTTGTGATAATGCATTAATACCGTCTGATTGAATTCCGAAATCACGATGACATGAACCGATCTTTCTTCCGCCTAACGCCAACAACGCTGATAATGTAATAGGTAACCTGGTTGTTGTACCCGGTAACCACAAAAGATTGTCTTTGTTTCTCCATAGTTCGGGACCAAACGGTGATCCTTTATGTGGAGTACCGAGTGTTATCAATTTATGTATATAGCCCTTATAATAGTTCACCTGTTGAATGAAATAGGGTTTTTGGGAATAACTCCTTGCCATAAGACCACCAAGACTATGTGCAACAACATCTACCTGGCTGGCAGCTATCTTAAGATTCTTATAGTTGAGCAATGATTGAAGTACCGCCGTTCTGACTGCGGTTATTCCATAAATGCTTTCACCGTCAGATGGATTAAATGTCGCATAACTTTTTTCACCATAGTCAGCCAATACCGGTGCACTAAATCCTCTTGCTGTCAAAAAATTTGTAAAGCCGTCCTTATCCCAAACTGACGGACCAGACCACATGCCATGAACCATGACAACAGGTGGAGTAACTAACTTAAAATCTATTATTGTTGAATCAGCACTATTTAAGAATGCCGCCTTGATTGCTATTTGCCTCGATGTTTGATTGTCAAATGTATTTCCAAAACCATCAGGCGCATTATATATCGCTACTACTTTTCCATTTACTGGTGATATGGTTACTTCACTAAAAGTTGAATTTTGATTTGACAGGCTGCTGAATGAACCATCGCTGCTATCGGAAACCCAAAACCTCATTTGAGTAGTTGAATTACTATATAGCAAAACTTTAGTGATCCCATCTGTAGCGGCACCATTTACAATTTTAGCAGTGTCCAAAGCTGTTATTGTGGTAGTAAGAGTTCCATTATTTAAAATCATTGACGGATTTGGATCTATGACTTTTACACTTATGAAGTGTATTGTATTACTGAATAAAGTAAGTTGAGTTGCGATGGCGTTTGTAACTTCAACCCGGTAATTGCCGGGATTGGTAGCAATAAAAGCTGAATTCCCAACTATTGTGGCAATTAATTGATCATTGCGATACCATTTATATGTATTATTACCTAATGTGCCTCCTGCATTTACTGATAAAATGGAGCCACTGTTGTGAAGCTTGATCTGTGCCTGTGGCGAGTAGGTTGCAAAGGAAAAATGCTGAACGACCGCTTCTAATTCATCAAACAAAAAATTATTTCTTTCTAACTGTAAAGACAGCAAGGCAGGAAACGGTAAAATTGGAATAGCCCCGGAAAGTTCATTATTACTTAGCGATAGCTCTTCCAGAATAGTTAGATTTCCGAAAGTAGACGGAATGCTTCCAGTTAAGTGATTATTGTCCAGGCTCATCCGGATCAGATTGGTAAGATTGCCCAATGGTGGAGGAATTTCTCCCGTCAATTCGTTTCCGTATAAAAACAGGTCTCTCAAATTGACAAGATTTCCCATTGATTGAGGGATACTTCCTGTCAAGTCATTTCCGTGCAGAAATACTGTTTGAAGATAGCTGAGATTTCCAATCGACGAAGGAATGTTGCCGGTTAATTGATTATCGGTTATTGCAAAAACCGTTAAGTATCTAACATTCCCAATAGATGAGGGAATTGTACCTATCATATTATTGGAACCCAAATTTATTCCTATTACACGTTGCCCAACTACACTTACTCCTTCCCAATCTTTGACAGGTCCTGCCAGCCAACCATATTGATTGGTCCAATTTGGACCATTTGTACTATTATATAGATCAACAAGCGCTAAAGAATCCTGAACATTCACCCATTGGGCATTACTTTGATTCATCTCGAAAAAGACGATCATAAACCCCAAAAAAAATCTAATGACACATCTCATGACTTTTCGATTAGAAACAAAACACCGTGGGTAGGAACTGTAAAAGGTAATCGATGGAGCAGGATAATAACATATCTAATTTAGTAAATAAATCGCATAAAGCAAGTAATCAGCACCGTTATCAGTGATTGGTTATCTTTGCGATTCACTACTGTTGTAAAACAGCAAACTACTACAATGAAAAAGAAGTCAACCCAATTCGACAAGTTTACTAAGAAGAAAAGCAACGCGGCGATCAAAGAACAATTCAAACAGGAAAAAAGAAAGATCAAGAAAGAACGGGAAGAGTATTTTGATAAAAAGCGGGCGGAGGCAAGGAACCAGTCAACAGTCAACAGTCGACAGTCGGCAGTCAGCAGTCAGCAGCCCTCAACAATCAGCAGACAACCGGTGACAGGCAATATGCCTCTCAATAAATTCATCGCTCATGCAGGTATATCCGGACGAAGAGAAGCCGCTGAAATAGTAAAGAAAGGATTGGTAAAGGTGAATGGTGAATTGGTGACTGAACCCGGTCATAAGGTTTCCGCTAAGGATGATATAAAAGTTAATGGTAAAAAAATATTTCTCGCCAAAAACCTGGTTTATATTTTATTGAACAAACCGAAAGACTATATCACTACTACTGACGATCCGCAAAACAGGAAAACTGTTTTGGATCTTATTCAACGGGCGACAAAAGAAAGAGTGTATCCTGTTGGGCGATTGGACAGGAACACTTCAGGTCTTTTACTATTAACCAATGATGGTGACCTGGCACAAAAACTTTCTCATCCCAGCAATGAAATAAGAAAAGTGTATCACGTTACACTGAACAGGCCTTTGGAGAAAAAAGATTTTGACCAGATATTAAAAGGTGTCATTCTTGAAGATGGCCCGGCAAGCGTGGATGTGCTGGCCTATGCTGATATAAAAGATAAAACACAGATCGGGGTAGATATTCATAGTGGCCGCAACCGTATTGTGCGCCGCATCTTTGAACATTTGGGTTATGATGTAAAGAACCTTGACCGGGTAATATTTGCCGGTCTCACCAAAAAAAATATTGAAAGAGGAAAGTGGCGTTTCCTGGCGGAGAAAGAAGTGAGGGACTTAAAACATTTCAGTAAAGGAAAGTGAACCCCTAAATCCCCTAAAGGGGACTTGCAAAGACTCTAATAATTTGAAATGAGTTTGAAAGACTGGTTAGTTTTTGAAAACGAAGACATTATTGCATTAAATAAACCTTCCGGTCTATTATCTATTCCTGACCGCGAAGGAAAAGATGTTTCATTAAAAACTTTATTGCAGGAAAAATATCCGCAGGTATTTACTGTGCATCGTTTGGATAGAGATACCAGTGGCATCATTATTTTTGCAAAGAATGAAGAAACACATAAGCATCTTTCCAAACAGTTTGAAGAAAGACAAACGGAAAAGATATACGTGGGCCTGGTCATTGGTTCACCCGCAAATAAAAAAGGAAGCATTAATAAACCTATCGCTGAAAATACCGTTACAAGGGGAATGATGATCATTCATCAACGGGGAAAAGAATCGTTGACGGATTATGAAGTGCTGGAAGATTTTGGTATTTATTCGTGGATGCAGTTCCGGATACATACGGGCCGCACCCACCAGATACGTGTGCATATGAAAGATATCGGCCATCCCATTGTTTGTGATGAGTTGTATGGTGATGGCAAACCAGTTCTTTTATCTTCTTTTAAATCCAAATTCAAGCTTTCTAAAAATGAAGAGGAAGAAAGACCGTTGTTGAATCGTTTGGCGCTGCATGCTCATAAATTGAAGTTTGCTGATGTTTATGGAAAGACATTTGAAATGGAAGCACCGATATCGAAAGATATGAGAGCAACACTGACTCAATTGGAAAAAAAGAAGAGTGGAAAATAATATAACTTTATAAAGCTTTCTTCGTATTAAATATTTAAGCGTGGGCGATAAGAAGACATATCTTGCTTTGTTTATTATCTCCTTATTATTCGGCATTACCGGCTATTCGCAATCTAATACACTCACCGTTGCATTTACAAAAATAAACTCAATCTATAAAGGAGTAGAGGTCCGTGTTAACGGTTTACCAATTGGTAAAGTATCTGATATCGTGCCTACCAAAAACCTGGACACCATATTTGTTATTTTAAAAATTACAATTAACGTGCGAATTCCAAAAGGATCCCAGTTTTACCTCGACGAGGGATTATTAGGTAGCCCCATAATCAATATTGAACTTTCAAAGGAAAAGACTTATCTCACTTCAAAAGATATTTCTGCAGGAACTTTTCGACCGCTTCAAAACATGAGTCCCTCTCAATTAGATTCATCAAAGCAACAAATCAGGAATAAGCTGACTTCACCGAAAGTTGATTCCGTCAAAAACTGATAGCAGGATTCAATCAACTCTTCCCCAGCGCCTGCAAAATATCTTCCAATATATCATCAGCATGTTCCAGGCCAACCGAGATGCGGATAAGACCAGGAGTAATACCAACAGCCTTTCTTTCATCCTCTGTCAACTTTGAATGAGTAGTAGATGCCGGATGCGAAGCAATCGTCCGGGTATCACCGAGGTTATTGGTAACTGAGATCATCTGCAATGCATTCATAAATTTTCTTCCGCTGTCAACACCCCCTTTTATTTCAAAGGTTACCAAACCACCGCCATTGCTCATTTGTTTTTTCGCAATTTTAAATTGAGGATGATCTTCAAGGAACGGATACTTAACCTTACTGACCTTTGCATTTCCCTGTAATCCTTTGGCGATCTTCATTGCATTGTCTGCATGTTTATCCATACGGACAAACAATGTTTCAATACTTTTTGTCAATACCCATGCATTGAATGGGCTCATGGACGGTCCGGTGTTCCGGATAAATAAATACAGGGGCTGAATAAGATCTTTCCTGCCTACTACCACTCCACCCAGCACTCTTCCCTGCCCGTCAATAAATTTTGTAGCGGAATGTAAAACGAGATCAGCACCAAATTGTATCGGTTGCTGAACAGCCGGTGTAGCAAAACAATTGTCGACAACAAATAAGATCTTATATTTTTTACAGATTGCTGAAACGAATTCAATATCTATTATATCCAAACCGGGATTGCTGGGTGTTTCGAGGTAAAGCATTTTTGTATTCTTCTTTATCAACCCTTCAATGGTGTCGGGTTTGGTCATATCGAAATAAGAATACTCAATTCCCCATTTGGGTAAATATTTTGTAAGAATAGTATGGGTAGAACCAAATACAGCCGATGCAGAAATAATATGATCACCTGCATTTAAAAAGGTCATGAAGGTGGACTTTCCAGCACATTGGGATCCTAAGCTTAGAATTCCACGTGGACAAGTTGTCGCG
>JADMIO010796474.1_pt1 | contig 95924 bp, 97 predicted proteins | sample 8958161 | NCBI WGS metagenome assembly JADMIO01 (sample SAMN16585339, study PRJNA669376) | soil metagenome | isolation source: Crop rotation soil | place: USA: Cullars Rotation, Alabama | collected 2011
CTTTCCCGTAAACTTCACATCCCGACCACATACAGGCAAAGTAATGGCATTACCGCGAGCCATTACTCCTACGCGCGCAATTAACGAATCCACCATCGGGGCAGCTGGTGTCGATAACGAAGTATCTTCAACCGGTTGAGTATTGAGCGTATGTTTTGGAATAACAGGCGCACGCTTCATTATCTAATCTCCCAGCGTGGTTTAATCAGACGATCGAAAATTTCATTGCAGACAGGTTCCCAAATAGAAAGAGCATTTCTCCAGGCACCAGTTGAAGAGCGTTGATCAATGGCCTGTTCAAAAACAGTTCTCATCCGGATCTGACCTTTACCAACTTCATCCGTTTCACGTACAACATTTTTTAGAACCATGCTTCCCCAGGCATCCCGAATTTGCTCCTCCATCCACGGGGACTGAGAGCCATTACTATTGCTGTATTTGGTAAGCAAAATACGTACATCAGGCTCGAACCCTTTAAGATCAACGTTCTTGAGCAGATCACGAAGCATATCGAAAAACTGCAGTGCGGAGGTGTAGTCAAACAACTCAGCAGGCGTGGGAACAATCAGCACATCAGCAGCACATACGACATTAATCGTGCCGATACCCAGGTTAGGCGCGCTGTCAATAACTATGACATCATAGTCATGAGCAACAGTTTCAATGGCCAGTCGGAGCATCAGGTGTGGATCGGTGGGCAGTTTACCTTCATCAAATTTGCCCATTAACTCAGTTTCAATACGGTGCAGAGCCAGACAGGAAGGAATAATGTCAAGCCCCGGCCAGCAAGTGGGCTTTATTGCATAAGTGACATCGTCCTTTTCCCCAAGATAGAAAGGCAGGAGAGTGTCTTCTGCATGAATATGAAGATCTGGTACCCATCCGTGATACATTGAGGCTGTTCCCTGGGGGTCGTTACCTTCCACGAGCAAAACACGTAGCCCCTTCAGAGCCAGATCCTGAGCAAGATGAACAGAAACTGAGGTTTTGTAAACGCCTCCTTTATGGGCAGCAACCCCGATCACCGGTGGAAATACGTCTTCAGCACGTCGCAATCGCGTACCAAACACATCACGCATATGATTAATTTGTTCAATTGTATAACCAACACGTTGCTCAACCCGTCCTCGAATTTCCATATCCGGGTGCGGTAGTCGCCCTGCTTTCTCGGCATCTCTGATAGCCTGAGAAGAAACCCCAACTAAATCCGCTGCTTCACCTATTCTCCAGCGCCGGGTTATTTTCCTCGCTTCCGGGCTGTCATCATTAAACTGTGCAATGGCGATAGCCTTCGTCATTTCATGACCAGCGTTTATGCACTGGTTAAGTGTTTCCATGAGTTTCATTCTGAACATCCTTTAATCATTGCTTTGCGTTTTTTTATTAAATCTTGCAATTTACTGCAAAGCAACAACAAAATCGCAAAGTCATCAAAAAACCGCAAAGTTGTTTAAAATAAGAGCAACACTACAAAAGGAGATAAGAAGAGCACATACCTCAGTCACTTATTATCACTAGCGCTCGCCGCAGCCGTGTAACCGAGCATAGCGAGCGAACTGGCGAGGAAGCAAAGAAGAACTGTTCTGTCAGATAGCTCTTACGCTCAGCGCAAGAAGAAATATCCACCGTGGGAAAAACTCCAGGTAGAGGTACACACGCGGATAGCCAATTCAGAGTAATAAACTGTGATAATCAACCCTCATCAATGATGACGAACTAACCCCCGATATCAAGTCACATGACGAAGGGAAAGAGAAGGAAATCAACTGTGACAAACTGCCCTCAAATTTGGCTTCCTTAAAAATTACAGTTCAAAAAGTATGAGAAAATCCATGCAGGCTGAAGGAAACAGCAAAACTGTGACAAATTACCCTCAGTAGGTCAGAACAAATGTGACGAACCACCCTCAAATCTGTGACAGATAACCCTCAGACTATCCTGTCGTCATGGAAGTGATATCGCGGAAGGAAAATACGATATGAGTCGTCTGGCGGCCTTTCTTTTTCTCAATGTATGAGAGGCGCATTGGAGTTCTGCTGTTGATCTCATTAACACAGACCTGCAGGAAGCGGCGGCGGAAGTCAGGCATACGCTGGTAACTTTGAGGCAGCTGGTAACGCTCTATGATCCAGTCGATTTTCAGAGAGACGATGCCTGAGCCATCCGGCTTACGATACTGACACAGGGATTCGTATAAACGCATGGCATACGGATTGGTGATTTCTTTTGTTTCACTAAGCCGAAACTGCGTAAACCGGTTCTGTAACCCGATAAAGAAGGGAATGAGATATGGGTTGATATGTACACTGTAAAGCCCTCTGGATGGACTGTGCGCACGTTTGATAAACCAAGGAAAAGATTCATAGCCTTTTTCATCGCCGGCATCCTCTTCAGGGCGATAAAAAACCACTTCCTTCCCCGCGAAACTCTTCAATGCCTGCCGTATATCCTTACTGGCTTCCGCAGAGGTCAATCCGAATATTTCAGCATATTTAGCAACATGGATCTCGCAGATACCGTCATGTTCCTGTAGGGTGCCATCAGATTTTCTGATCTGGTCAACGAACAGATACAGCATACGTTTTTGATCCCGGGAGAGACTATATGCCGCCTCAGTGAGGTCGTTTGACTGGACGATTCGCGGGCTATTTTTACGTTTCTTGTGATTGATAACCGCTGTTTCCGCCATGACAGATCCATGTGAAGTGTGACAAGTTTTTAGATTGTCACACTAAATAAAAAAGAGTCAATAAGCAGGGATAACTTTGTGAAAAAACAGCTTCTTCTGAGGGCAATTTGTCACAGGGTTAAGGGCAATTTGTCACAGACAGGACTGTCATTTGAGGGTGATTTGTCACACTGAAAGGGCAATTTGTCACAACACCTTCTCTAGAACCAGCATGGATAAAGGCCTACAAGGCGCTCTAAAAAAGAAGATCTAAAAACTATAAAAAAAATAATTATAAAAATATCCCCGTGGATAAGTGGATAACCCCAAGGGAAGTTTTTTCAGGCATCGTGTGTAAGCAGAATATATAAGTGCTGTTCCCTGGTGCTTCCTCGCTCACTCGACCGGGAGGGTTCGAGAAGGGGGGGCACCCCCCTTCGGCGTGCGCGGTCACGCGCACAGGGCGCAGCCCTGGTTAAAAACAAGGTTTATAAATATTGGTTTAAAAGCAGGTTAAAAGACAGGTTAGCGGTGGCCGAAAAACGGGCGGAAACCCTTGCAAATGCTGGATTTTCTGCCTGTGGACAGCCCCTCAAATGTCAATAGGTGCGCCCCTCATCTGTCAGCACTCTGCCCCTCAAGTGTCAAGGATCGCGCCCCTCATCTGTCAGTAGTCGCGCCCCTCAAGTGTCAATACCGCAGGGCACTTATCCCCAGGCTTGTCCACATCATCTGTGGGAAACTCGCGTAAAATCAGGCGTTTTCGCCGATTTGCGAGGCTGGCCAGCTCCACGTCGCCGGCCGAAATCGAGCCTGCCCCTCATCTGTCAACGCCGCGCCGGGTGAGTCGGCCCCTCAAGTGTCAACGTCCGCCCCTCATCTGTCAGTGAGGGCCAAGTTTTCCGCGAGGTATCCACAACGCCGGCGGCCGGCCGCGGTGTCTCGCACACGGCTTCGACGGCGTTTCTGGCGCGTTTGCAGGGCCATAGACGGCCGCCAGCCCAGCGGCGAGGGCAACCAGCCGAGGGCTTCGCCCTGTCGCTCGACTGCGGCGAGCACTACTGGCTGTAAAAGGACAGACCACATCATGGTTCTGTGTTCATTAGGTTGTTCTGTCCATTGCTGACATAATCCGCTCCACTTCAACGTAACACCGCACGAAGATTTCTATTGTTCCTGAAGGCATATTCAAATCGTTTTCGTTACCGCTTGCAGGCATCATGACAGAACACTACTTCCTATAAACGCTACACAGGCTCCTGAGATTAATAATGCGGATCTCTACGATAATGGGAGATTTTCCCGACTGTTTCGTTCGCTTCTCAGTGGATAACAGCCAGCTTCTCTGTTTAACAGACAAAAACAGCATATCCACTCAGTTCCACATTTCCATATAAAGGCCAAGGCATTTATTCTCAGGATAATTGTTTCAGCATCGCAACCGCATCAGACTCCGGCATCGCAAACTGCACCCGGTGCCGGGCAGCCACATCCAGCGCAAAAACCTTCGTGTAGACTTCCGTTGAACTGATGGACTTATGTCCCATCAGGCTTTGCAGAACTTTCAGCGGTATACCGGCATACAGCATGTGCATCGCATAGGAATGGCGGAACGTATGTGGTGTGACCGGAACAGAGAACGTCACACCGTCAGCAGCAGCGGCGGCAACCGCCTCCCCAATCCAGGTCCTGACCGTTCTGTCCGTCACTTCCCAGATCCGCGCTTTCTCTGTCCTTCCTGTGCGACGGTTACGCCGCTCCATGAGCTTATCGGGTCCACTCGCGAACGCAGAAAGGCCCACCCGAAGGTGAGCCAGTGTGATTACATTTGCGGCCTAACTGTGGCCAGTCCAGTTACGCTGGAGTCACTAGTATTTAGGTGACACTATAGAAGCGGCCGCGACAACTTGTCCACGTGGAATTCTAAGCTTAGGATCCCAATGTGCTGGAAAGACTGTTTGGGTTCCACACCAAACCCGGCCTGGTTCTACATGCAGGTTCAGAACCCGGGAAATATGAGCATTCTTATTCAACAGAATAGCACAGCAACCGGTAACCCTATAGATGTTGACTTTTGCCTGTGGGGACCATTTGCAAACCTTGTTGATGCTTGTAATGGCTTATCAGCAAGCAATGTTGTTAGTTGCAGCTATTCCACAGCAGGTGTTGAAACAGCTACGTTACCTAACGGTCAAACCGGCGACTACTATATATTATTGATCACGAACTTTGCCAACCAGCCTGGAACGGTTACTTTCAACCAGACTTCCGGTACTGGTTCTACAAACTGTGATATCGTTTGTACGTTAACTGCTGGTAACAGTGGTCCGGTTTGCGCCGGCGGCACAGTTAACCTTACGGCCTCAGATGTCCCGGGAGCTACATACCAATGGAATGGCCCGCTGTGCTTTAACCAAACACCTTTGTCTACGGAGCAAAATCCACAGAATGTTCCGGTTCCCGATGAACCAGGTACTTATATATTCACTGTAGTGGCAACCGTGCCAGGAGGAAGTACTTGTTTTGCACAAACTGCGGTAGTAGTTGTGGGAAGACCTTCTATTGGCACAGACACAACTGTGAACATATGCCCGGGCACTACCCAGAACCTGGCGACTGTTTACTCAACCCTTAATGGTCTATCTACAGAATGGATACATTATGCTGATGGAACACCGGCGGCTGATTCTTCTGCTGCGGGAGCTGGTGTATACGAGGTAATCGGTACCAATACGGCAGGATGTAAGGATACAGCGTTAGTAACAATTGCAATTGACCAGGTGAGCTTTAATGTTGCTTCTACCGGTAGTGCTACATGTACTTTGCCGGGCGAAATTACCGTATCAAATCCTGTAGGAATCGGTAGCCTGGGTACATTCACGTATAATATAGATTCGAATCCTGGTTTCTTCCAGCCATCTAATATTTTCAGTACGGTGGCAGGAGACTTTGTTATCACTACCAAAGACTCATTGGGTTGCGTGGCAACAATGCCCATCACGGTAGGATTTACAAATGATATGACAGCAAGTGCTTCGCCTGATAATGTGACCATTTGTGCTGATCAGTCAACAACCCTGCATGCTACCAGCAGCGATGCAACCACTACTTTTGCGTGGACACCTGCAACAGGATTAAATGATCCGGCAAGTGCTGATCCAGTTGCCTCACCAGCAACCAGCACTGTATATACATTAACTGCAACCCTGGGGCCATGTACTCAGACAGGTGTGGTAAATGTAACAGTAGACAATAACCTGGTTGTTGATGCTGGCGGTCCTTTTGATATTATTGCGGGAGCTAACCAGCAAATCAACGCTGTAGTAACGGGTATGAATACTACTCTTTCAACTATTTTGTGGACACCGGCTGATGGATTAAGTGCTACCAATACACTTACTCCTGTACTTACACCGGTAATTACAAATGGTTCAACTAACTATACAATTACAGTAACCAATTCAAATGGTTGTACAGCTACAGATGAGCTGGTTGTAAATGTTAGCTCTGAACTTGGTTGCAGGAATGTAAGGAATGCATTCTCTCCAAATGGAGATGGTCAAAACGATTTCTGGCTGGTATATGATGATTATTCCTGCCTCACCAATGTAACAGTAAGTGTATTCAATAGGTACGGAAGCAAAGTGTTTGATTCAAAAGATTACAAGAATGACTGGTACGGAACTTATAAAGGCAAAGCTGTTCCTGACGGTACATACTATGCGATCGTTGATTTTACACTGAGAAGCGGAAAACATGTTATTGTTAGAACTGATTTGACAATTGTAAGATAATCTTTCAGATAATAAACACAAGGCCTTCCAATTGGAAGGCCTTGTTGTTTTAAGCAATGCTATTATGAATATTGAAACACTCCGGGAATTCGTTTTACAATATGAGAAAGTGGAAGAAGGGTTTCCATTCGGTGAGGATACACTTGTATTTAAGGTAAATAACAAGATGTTCCTGCTCGTTTCGCTTTCAGCTGATCCTTTGCAGTTTAATGTAAAATGTGAACCGGAAAAAGCATTGGAACTCCGCGAAGAATACCCGGATGCTATCCTGCCCGGTTATCACATGAATAAAAAGCACTGGAATACCGTCATTGTAGATGGAAGCGTGCCCAATAAGTTGTTAAGAGAAATGATCAGGGAATCGTATGAATTGGTGAAGGGAAAAACTAAGAAGTGATGAGTACGAGTTTCGAGTGCTGAGAGTACCGGGTTGCTGTAACATAGTATGAACTGACTCATATAAAATACCAACTCATAACTCTGCACTCGTAACTTATAGCTCTAATTATTTTTTATACTGCCACATCCTCGTCTTTCCTTCTGCCATCCATTCTACGGCAGTAGTCATGCGTTTGTTTCTTGTTTCTTCAGTCTTTGCTTCAGTGATCCATTCCAGGTATTCTTTTTTGCAGGAGTAAGAGAAATTTTCAAAAACTTTGAGGGCTGTTTTGTTTTTACCAAGTGTCTTCAAAAAATAATCGGGTACAACCAATTCTTTTTTTTCCGATTTGACCTTTGGCGGAAGCTTTATACCAAGTTCATTCAGTTTCATCGCTTCTTTGATATAAGCTGTCATTTTTTTATCCGGGGGAAGATCTTTTACAGAAGTAAGTTTTCCAAGATGACCCATAGCTTCTTCCGACCTGGCTGTTTCAAGTAACGCCTTATCCTTCATAATTGCACCTTTCCAGAATCCCATAACAGCGTGTTGCTTAAATGCAGCCATGCTGCACATCATTTCATTTTTATAATCAAAATGGGGAAAGCTCCATTTCATTTTTTCTTCCACTCCAGGGCAGGCCTTATGTACCAGCTCACGGATATGTGCTAAAATAGGTTTTGCAAAGTCTGCCGACTTATTAATGTAGGCATCAACCTCTTTGATTTTCTTTCCCATAATGATGATTTTTTTTCAAAAATGAAAGTAGTATTTTTTTTATCGTAACATTTATTGAAAATTGCTTTTTCAATGCGGGAAGGCATAATTATAAATTCGCAGCGGGCCTATAGCGACTAATTTTGCTATAGGCCCGCTGATGACTAATAAAACAATCAATTATTTGAAACTATTACTCACTACCAGCTCTTTGCTGCCGGCTGTATATACATAAAATCCTTCACCGCTTTTCACACCCAGTTTTTCCGCTGTCACCATATTTACCAATAGGGGACACGGGGCATATTTTGGATTGCCAAAACCTTCGTGCAACACTCTTAAAATACTGAGGCAAACATCCAGGCCGATAAAATCAGCTAACTGCAATGGTCCCATCGGGTGTGCCATACCTAATTTCATCACCGTATCAATTTCTTCCACACCTGCAACGCCTTCATATAAAGAATAGATGGCTTCATTGATCATGGGCATTAAGATGCGATTGGCAATAAACCCGGGATAATCATTCACCGAACAAGGGATTTTCCCAAGTTGCTTACTCAGTTCAACGATGGTATCAGTAACTTCTCTTTTAGTGGCATACCCATTAATGATCTCTACCAGTTTCATTACCGGAACAGGGTTCATGAAATGCATTCCTATTACCAGGTCGGGTCTTTTTGTGATTGATGCGATCTTAGTTATAGAAATAGAAGAAGTATTTGTTGCAAGTATGCAACCCGCAGGTGCATGCAGGTCGATCTGTTTGAATATTTCCAGTTTGAGGGCAACGTTTTCAGTAGCCGCTTCCACAACAAGTTCTGCCGTTTTTACACCAGTAGGAATATCTGAAATGATCTTTATGTTATTGATCGTAGATTTTTTCTGATCATCACTAATAGTTCCCTTTGAAACCTGCCTGTCGAGGTTCTTATTAATGGTATCCAATGCCCTTTGAAGCTGGGAGGGGTTCACATCTATCAGTGTTACACTAAAACCGGATTGGGCAAATACATGCGCAATGCCATTTCCCATAGTGCCTGCCCCGATCACAGAAATATTTTTCATTTAATTATCTATTTAAAACTTACTTGAATGCATTCATTCCGGTTACATCCATTCCCGTTATCAACAGGTGGATATCATGTGTTCCTTCGTAGGTAATTACACTTTCAAGATTCATCATATGGCGCATTACCGGGTATTCGCCGGTGATACCCATGCCGCCAAGCATCTGCCTGGCATCCCTGCATATATTGGTTGCTACTTCACAGGCATTGCGTTTTGCCATACTCACCTGTTGTGGGGTGACTTTCCCTTCGTTCATTAAGGTACCTAGTCGCCAGTTGAGCAACTGGGCCTTTGTTATTTCGGTAACCATTTCAGCCAGTTTCTTTTGTTGTAGTTGGAAACCTCCAATAGGTTTTCCAAACTGGATACGCTCTTTACTGTACTCCAACGCAATATGGTAACAATCCATCGCAGCGCCAATGGCACCCCAGGCGATTCCATATCTTGCTTTTGTAAGACAACCCAACGGGCCTTTCAATCCTTTTACATTTGGAAATATATTTGATTTTGGAACTTTCACGTTGTCGAATACCAGTTCACCGGTGGCGCTTGCACGCAAACTCCATTTGCCATGTGTGGTGGGAGTTGAAAATCCTTCCATTCCTCTTTCAACAATAAGTCCACGAATCTCATCCTGCTCATCCTTTGCCCATACAACGGCTACCTGCGAAAAAGGTGCATTGCTGATCCACATTTTGGCTCCATTTAAAATAACATGATCACCAGCATCTTTAAAATTGGTAAGCATACTGCTTGGGTCACTGCCATGATTAGGTTCAGTTAGTCCAAAACATCCCAGCCATTCACCACTTGCCAGTTTTGGTAAATACTTATTGCGTTGTTCCTCGCTGCCATATTGATAAATAGGAAACATTACCAGGCTTCCCTGGACAGAAGCAGTTGAACGAACACCACTGTCTCCACGTTCCAGTTCCTGCATCATCAATCCATAGGAAATATAATCGAGTCCGCCGCCACCATATTTTTCCGGCACAGTAGGTCCAAAACAACCCAGGTGTCCTAATTGCTTTACAATCTGTTCGGGAAATTCTGCCCTTTGGGCATAATCTTCAATAATGGGAGATATTTCCTTCTTTACATAATTACGTACGCTCTCCCTGATCAGCTTATGTTCATCAGTAAGCAGCTCATCCACGTTAAAATAATCAGGTGATTGAAAGTTGTCTGTTTTAGCAGCCATATTAAAATTTATAATTAAGAGTTTATATGTATAGCCCTGGATAACGGACCAACCAGCCTTCCGGGCAGCCAATTAAACCGCAAATATAAATACCTTACATCAGATGGAAATTTTTTGTTTTTTTCATGGGATTTCAGCCGGGATTTCAACGCTTTCGGCCATGGTAGCGGATTCCAGGGGGATTGATAATAATTATGGAAAGAATCCAAGTTACCGCAAACAATGAATTTCCCCGCTGGATGCAACATCGGTAAAATTGCCTTGTCTCTCATTATAAATTAATTTTTTTGGAACTGCTTTCAATGGTATACCGCGACGAACTGGTTGAACGCTGCAAGCGTGGCGACAGCTTAGGTTATAAAGCTTTATACCAGCGTTATTCAAAAGCCATGTACAATACCTGCCTGCGCATGCTGAATAATGAAACGGAAGCTGAGGATATATTACAGGAAAGCTTCATTGAAGCGTTTAAAAACCTGGACAGTTTTGAATACCGTACAAGCTTCGGGGGATGGATGAAGACGATCTGTATCAATCGCTGTATTAACCAGCTTAAAAAAAGAAAAATTAACTGGGTTGATATAGAAAAGGTCCAGGATTATAATGAGACCGAGGATGGGGACAGGGATGAAAATGAGATCGCTTTACAGGTAGCATCTGTAAAAAAGGCCATTATGAAATTACCGGATGGTTACAGGACAGTGCTGATTCTTTATTTACTCGAAGGTTATGACCATGAAGAGATTGCTGCCATATTAAATGTAGCCCAATCAACAACCCGTTCACAACTGGTAAGGGCAAAACAAAAATTACTTCAATTATTAAAGAAAGCGTCATGAGCGAGGAACTTGAAAAATTTGTATCAGAAAACCGGGAGGCCTTTGATGATAAGATGCCGCCGGCACGGGTATGGAATGGAATAGATGCTGCACTTACGGGAAAAAAGAAAAAAAAGAATTTGTCGCCCATCATCAAATGGAGCGTGGCGGCAGCGGCGATGTTTACCATCAGCTTATTGGTATATACCAATGTGGGTAGTAAGAAAGAAATTACCGGTCCTTCAGTAGACCAAACTGATAATATGCCGGTTACACCTGAAGTAAGAGCATTTTCAAAATTGATCGTATTGAAACAGGAAGAATTAAAAAAGCTTTCCAAAGAACAGCCCGAATTGTACAATAAGTTTACAAAAGATATTACTCAACTGGATAGTTCTTACAAAGCGTTGAAAGATCAACTAAACAGTACGCCTAACAAAGAGATGTTGGTAGAGGCAATGATCCAGAATCTTCAATTGCAACTCGATGTACTGAACCAGCAATTAAACATCATTAAAGAAATTAAACAATCAAAAAAGTATAGCCATGAAAAAAATTTTCCCACAATTTAGCCTGTTGTTGTCATTGATTCTCCTGCTTCAACTACCTGTACGTGCACAGGATGATAATGACAACGATAATGACAATAAGGATAAAAAGGAAAAAAAGTATGAATTTGAAAAGACGAAGTCCATCAACAAAACCTACAATGTAACTGTTTCGGATAAACTAAATATCGACAATAAATTTGGAGCTGTTACAATTAATGTATGGACAAAACAGGAGATCAAGGTTGACATCGAGATAAAAGCATCTGCTAAAACAGAGGAATGGGCCAAATCTGTATTGGATGATATACAGGTAGAAGACAGCAGGTCGGGTAATACAATTACTCTTAAGACCTTGCATGTTGAAGACCTGGATAAAAAAGAGGGTGGCAAAAGAATAGATAAGTATAAAAATAAAAACACGCAGCAGTCTATGGAAACCAATTACACCGTTTACATGCCTGCTATGAATGCACTTGAAATTGAAAATCAGTTTGGAGCCACTACGTTGCCGGACTATAAAGGAGAGGTAGATCTCTGCAGTAAATTTGGTAAACTCACTACCGGCAACCTTACCAATGTAAAAAATATTAATGTTGAATTTGGGAAAGCAACACTTGGCAATATACCAGGTGGATCCTTAAGTATAAAATATTCCAAAGCCAATATTGCGAGCCTTGGAGGTAAAATCAAATTAAATCTTGAATTCTCCAGTAAAGTGGTGCTGAATCTTGCCAATGATCTGAATAGCCTTGACATGGATGCGTCTTATTCAACAGTGAACCTGAAACCTATGGGAGAGTTGCCTGCATCTTACCAGGTTTCAACAAGTTTTGGCTCCTTCAAAAATAAAACGGGTATCAAATTCAGTTCAGATGAAGACGATGATGAGGATAAAGGTCCAAAGTTCGATCATGAATACAAGGGTAAATCGGGCAGTGGAAATGTCCCGGTTAAGGTAAAAAGTAATTTTAGCACGATCATATTAGGGGATGCCACAGAAGACGAATTGAAGGGAAAAGATAAAGACAAAGAAAAAAACAAGCGCAAGTCGATATCTATATAACATCAGTGCGATTTATATATTTATCCGGCCCGTAATGTTTATTACGGGCCTTTTGCTATTTTTAAGGAAATTATCTATTATGAAACGATACCTGCGGAGCTCATTTTTATTAATGGCAACCTTCCTCTCCATTTGTGCGCTTGCTCAGAATAATAAAGATAAAAAGCCCGGTGAAAAAATTGAGAAATATTGGTTTGTATTGCTTAAGACAGGACCAAAGCAGGATTTCGACTCGGCAGCCAAAGCAAAATTATTTGAAGGACATATGGCCAATATGGGCAGGCTTTATGAAGAAGGTATATTGAAAGTGGCAGGACCATTTGGGAAAAATGATCTTTCTTGGCGTGGAATTTTTATTTTCGATTGCAAAACAAAAGATGAAGCGAATCAATACGTTTCTACAGATCCCGCCATTGCAGCTGGTTTATTTGCTGTAGATATTGTACCCTGGTATAGTGAGCCGGTTGGCAGTTTCAAACATGGTAAACCTGAAAAGGAAAATAAATAATCATCAATGAAATTAATTACAAAGATCCGGTTGATGATCTGTTTTTTTATGCTCGCATTGATATTGAGCGGAGCAACTGCTATGCCTGCTGAATCAGGATTGAGTTGGCTTATGCAATATAAAGACAGTATGCCGCAACGAATAGGCGATTGGCTTCAAACCTGTTACCTGGCATTGAAAGATACAAATAACAAATACCCTTTTCTTGCATATGGGTACGATTGGCTGGCATTTGCGCATTTCGTGATCGCGTTATCATTTATCGGCCCATTGAAAGACCCGGTAAAAAATAGCTGGATCATCGAATGGCAGATCATTTGCTGCATCGCCGTTTTCCCCCTTGCATTAATTGCAGGCCCTGTACGCCATATCCCTGTATTTCATATTTTAATAGATTGTAGCTTTGGGCTACTGGGGATCATTCCTTTAATAATTTGCCGGAACTGGATAAAAAAACTGGCACAAACACGATGAGAACATATTCATATTTGGCATTAGGCGATAGTTATACCATCGGCGAACAGGTACCCATCTACGATAGTTTTCCATACCAGGCTGTTCAGCTGTTGCGTAATAAATCCATGGACTTTTGCGCCCCCGAGATCATCGCAAAAACAGGTTGGACCACGGATGAACTTAGCGAAGGTATATCCAAAACAAAATTACTCAGGGAATATGACCTTGTAAGTTTATTGATCGGCGTAAACAATCAGTACAGGGGTCGGGGAATTGAAAACTATAAAGAGGAATATGAAAAAATTTTACAGTCAGCCATACAGTTTGCAGGGAATAAACATGAACGCGTTTTTGTGCTGAGTATACCCGATTGGGGTATTACGCCATTTGCGGAAGGAAGGGACCGGTCAAAGATTGCTGCTGAAATTGACGATTATAATAATGCCTGTAAGCTCATTACAGAAAGTCATCATTGTCATTATATCGATATTACGGTTTCGCAAAGAAAGGTTGGAACGCTGCCCGAATTCCTGGCGGGAGATGGATTACATCCTTCCGGTAAAGAATATGCGAAATGGGCTGTGAAGTTATCAGAAGCTGTAAAGCTTAATTAGATGTTGTGGCGGGTTTATTTTTCTTAAACCTTTCCGCAATTTTATCCAGTTGTTTTTCAGATAGTGATGAACTTTTCCTGAGTATATCAACAAATGCTTCTACTTCTTCCTCGCTCGCAGGACAACCGATATTTTCGCCCGGTTCATTTTTTGAAACACCGGCTTTACGAATATAGCTGTCGCCGATCAGGTTTCCATTCTTATCCAGCACCAGCCAGAATGGTAATCCTGCATTGTCGCCATGATATTTCTTTTTAATAATGTCAGCGCCGGGATTTTCCAGGTATTTTTTATCTTTTGATTCTTCCACGGTAAGATGTACTATGACATAATTTTTTTCAAATAATTTTTTACAGCTCGCATCGTTGATTGCAGCATCCATTTTCCTGCACCAGCCACACCAGCTTGCATGAAACATAAGAATAACATTTTTATTTTCCTTTACTGCCTGCTGGTAAGCACCATTTAATACTTCTTCGGCAGCAGGAGGTCCGTCCTGGGCATAAGAAAAGCCAATGGTAAATAAAAAAGCTACGATAACCGATAATAATTTCATAGTAGTATGTTTAAAAGATAAACGGTCTTAAAAGTTAATCATTAAAAATTAAAAAAAGGGAATATTTAATGCAGCCGGTCAATTTTAACGCTTAATTTTTGATGTTAGCAGCGATTTCATTTCCGCCTGGTATTGAAGTGCGATTTCCCTGGCCTCTTCTGCAAAATTTTCTTTATTGCTTGCATAAATAACCGCCCTTGAAGCATTCACCAACAACCCACAGTCATTATTCATACCATATTCAGATACATCAGCCAGGCTACCACCCTGGAAACCTACACCAGGCACCAGTAAAAAATGTTCCGGGATTATTTTGCGAATGCTGGTGAATTCACTTGACTTGGTAGCACCTGCAACAAACATCAGGTTATTGGCATTTCCCCAGGCACTCACTTTTTTTAAAACATTTTCATATAACATTTCGCCGTGGTTCGTGTCGCCGTGGTTCATGTCGCCGTGGTTCTTGTCCTCACGAACCACCTTAATCATTTCAAAATCCATCGCACCTTTATTGCTGGTAAGTCCTAATACGATTGCCCATTTATTTTCATATTCCAAAAATGGCCTTACGCTATCTTCTCCCATATACGGAGCAACCGTAATAGCGTCAAAGTTCAATGTTTTGAAAAAGGCTTTTGCATAATAAGACGACGTATTACCGATATCAGCCCTCTTGGCGTCTGCAATTTTAAAATGTGTATCAGGAATATAATGTAGCGTTTCCTCCATGGCTTTCCATCCTTTTGTTCCCATTGCTTCGTAAAATGCAGTATTGATCTTATAACTTACGCAAAGATCTTTCGTGGCATCGATGATCTGTTTATTGAATTCAACGATCGCGTTTGATTTCTTCTGGAGATGTTTTGGTATTTTCTCTATATCGGTATCTAATCCTACACAGAGATATGACCCTTTTTCCTTGATTTGTTCTATAAGTATATTCCGATGCATTTTTTTTATTTAGCCGGCTGATCAAATCTTTTTTCCAGTTCTTTTGCTATGGCAATTGAATTTCCATCGCCTCTTTTATTTAAATGGTCTGCAATACTTTTTCTTGTAGCTTCATTATAATTCTGGCTTAATTTAAAAACATTATCAAAACTTACTACTTCAATTTCAAAACCAACTATTGCTTTTACCATTTTTGAAATGTACTCTTCGGGTAAATTATCAAAAGAAGATGTTGTTCCCAGCCCTACATATTTATCCGAAATGGCTTTTACAGCATTATAAGTTCCTTCTTCATCCATGAACCTTATTTTGCCTTTGGCATGTACGGTCATATAATTCCATGTACTGCCTACATCTTTTTTTTCGTACCAGTTTGCACTCACAAAAGTATTTGGGCCATTAAAAATCACCAATACATGCGGATTTTTTTCAAATCCCTTATGGTGGTCTGTATTTTTCATAAGATGACCTGTAAAAAACAGTTGCCCATCTTCTTTAATTTCTATAGCGATCGGAAGGTGAGATGCTACCGGGTAATCAATTCCGAAACCGGTAACAATGGCAAGTGGATTTGCTTTCATGAAAGCGATTACGGTTTCCTGGTCCTGTTCTGTAAAATAGGAGAATTTGTACATAATATATTTTTTAATACCAGCATTTGTTTTTCAGCTCATCATCGTTGCGTCGCAATCCTTTCATCGGCAAACAAACCATCAACTGTTAATATATAAATAGTGTAAAACAGCTAAATTTTAATTAGCCCTGTTCTTCTATTTTCTTTAATATCATTTTTTCAACTTCCTCATGTTCCCATTTTGTTTCAATGCCAGGTATGGACATTACGTCCTGCATAATCTTTTCCTGCCGTATCCCGTTCCTTAATGCTTCACTATACCTGATATGAGGACTAAAAGTAACCTGTGAATAAGCAGGGATCCATTTGCCCGGGTATTTTTTGCTGACGTTTGCCTCAATTTTTTTCTGCAACAAAAATCTGGGATCACCCACCTTGTCTCTCATCTCCACAAAATTATTAATTGCAAGATCAGCAATTGCATCTGCATCGGGCTTGCGTAATTGCTGGAATTCATTTAATATTTTTTCCCAGTCATTGTTGTGTTTGTCTATAAGCGCATTCAATACCGAACAATCTTCAAACCCGCAATTCATTCCCTGGCCAAAGAAAGGTACGATGGCATGAGCTGCATCACCGATCAAGGCAAACTTATCTTCCCGGGTCCATGGAAAACATTTTACTGTGATGAGAGAAGAAGTTGGGTTTTGAAAGAAATCATGTTGAAGTGTTGGCATCATTTTCGAAACATCACCGAATGTCTTATCAAAAAAAGCCTGGACCTTTTCCTTTGTATCAAGTGTTTTAAACGAAGGATCTCCTTCGAAAGGAAAAAACAATGTGCAGGTAAAGCTGCCATCCATATTGGGTAAGGCAATCATCATATAGTTTCCGCGTGGCCAGATGTGAAGCGCATTTTTTTCTAATAAAAAACTGGCATTTGTTCCGGCAGGAATGTTTAATTCTTTATAACCAAAATCTATATAGTATTGTTCATACTGAAAACGATCATGTTGTAATTGGTGAGTAAGGCGGGCGGCAGAATAAGCGCCATCACTTCCAAAAATAAGATCTGCGGTTACAGCGCACTTGCTTTCATCTTCTGTATTTGTAAAATGGATCTCATTTTTTTTCCAGTCGATCGTATCGCATCGCTGGCTAAAAAATAGTTGAACTCCATGTTGTTCAGCCAGGTCCATCAGTTTACAATTCAATTCAGCTCTTGAAACGGAATTGATAAATTGCCCTTCTTTGCCATAAGCCTGGTAAGGTTTGTTTCCATCTGCAAGGTGCATTTGGCGTCCATGCATAGGAATAGCGATCTTCCTGATCTCATCCATGATGCCTACTTCTTCCAATGCTTTTATACCACGATCACTGAGAGCAAGATTGATAGAACGCCCGGCACTGATCAATGCTTTTCTCATATCAGGTCTTCTTTCATAGATGGTTACCTTGTTACCTCTTTTAGAAAGATAAATACTGAGTAATGATCCAACGAGACCCGCACCTATGATCGTTATGTTTTTCATGAATTATAAATTATGAATTCAGAATTATGAATTTCTTTCTTTTTTAGATTACTGTAAATTATAATGCTGTCTTTTTTTATGAGCTGCTAAGCTTTGGCCAATTCATAACTCATAATTCAGCATTCATAATTACTTTATCATTGTTGAAATAATCTCACCAAACCTATATATATCTTCAAAGCTATTGTATAACGGAACAGGCGCCACGCGAATCACATTGGGCTCCCGCCAGTCAGCGATCACTCCTGCCTTGATCAGGGCATCAAAGATTTGTTTACCATCTTTCAGCATGAGCATAGATACCTGGCAACCTCTTTCCGATTCCTTCCTGGGTGTGATCACTTCTATTATTTTATCAGCACCTTGTTTATTCAGTTCATCAAGAATATACAATAAATAACTGCTTAATAATTTTCCTTTCCTGAAAAGATTTTCCATTCCTGCTTCCCGGAAAATGTCGAGTGAAGCTTTATGAGCCGACATACTTAACACAGGTGCATTACTCAGCTGCCATCCTTCTGCAGTAGGTATCGGGTCAAAATCTTTCTCCATCTGGAAACGGTTCGCTTTATCATGTCCCCACCAACCCGCAAGTCTCCTCATCTTTTTATCAGTAATATGACGTTGATGGATAAATGCTCCGGCAACACCACCCGGGCCACTGTTTAAATATTTATAGCTGCACCAGCAGCCAAAATCAATTTCCCAGTCGTGTAATTTCAGTTCAACATTACCTGCTGCGTGTGCAAGATCCATCCCGCAATAAGCGCCGGCATCATGTGCAGCTTTACAGATGGCTTCCATATCAAAGAGCTGGCCGCTGTAATAATTTACACCGCCAAACAAAACCAATGCTGTTTTCTTCCCGTGTTTTTTGATCGTTTTTAAAATGTCTTTTGTGCGGATGGTATGCTCACCTGGTCTTGGTTCAATTTCAATAATCGCTTCTTCGGGATGAAAGCCATGTAATTCCACCTGCGACCTGATCGCGTATTGATCTGATGGAAAAGCCTTCGCTTCACAAATGATCTTGAATTTTTTCTTTGTAGGCCTGTAAAAACTGATCATCAATAGATGAAGGTTTACCGTAAGCTGGTTCATCGCCACGAGTTCTTCCGGTAAAGCACCGGTTATATCTGTTAATAGTTCAGGAAACATTTCATGGTAGCTAAGCCATGGATTCCTGGAATGCAAATGTCCTTCTACACCATAGTTTGCCCAGTCTTCCAGCTCATTTAAAACATATTCCTGTGTAGTCTTTGGTTGTAGTCCCAGTGAGTTACCGGTAAAATAAATGGACTCTTTCCCATTTACCATTGGTATATAAAACCTTTCCCTGAATTTTCTCAACGGATCATTCTCATCGAGATATTGTGCATACTCGGGCATATTCCTGTATTTCAGATCCAATCCAACTTTTGTGTCCATAAAATAAACTGTATTTAAATAGTTGCGATCACTTTTAATTCTATACAAATAGGGGTGGGCAGGCTTTTTACTTCAACGGTGGTACGGCATGCATTCACATCCTTGAAATATTCGCCATAGATCTTATTGTATAAAGGAAAATCCTTTTTCATATTAGTAAGGAAAACGGTTACATCTATGATCTTTTCCCAACTGCTGCCACTTGCTTCCAGCACGGCTTTTACATTTGCAAAAACAGAATGGCATTCGGCTTCGATATCATATTTTAGAATATTGCCATCTTTATCCAGTTCTAATCCGGGAATTGAATTATCTTTTGCACTCCTGGAACCAATACCCGAAAGAAACAACAGATCACCAACGCGTCTTGCATGGGGATATGCGCCTAATGGTTTTGCAGCCTGGTCTGTTTTAACTATGTTGTTCCTCGTTTCTTGTCTCTCGTTATTTCGTTTCTCGTTAAGTGAAACTCTTTTCTGAAATTTGGGGCCACTTTTTTCTGACTCATTTAAATATTTTATAAAAGCGCCTATTTTTTTTCCGGTTTTATCTGCTAATTCATAAAGCTCATCAAAAGCTTCTTTTGATATATAATGTCGATTCAGGCATCTGGTTAATTGAGATTGTACTTCAGATGCAGATGCTCTTGCTATGCTTAAAAATTGAATAAATTCTAATCTTCCGCCTCTTCCGAAGCCTTCGGCAATATTGTCTGTTATAGATCCAACAGATCTGTTTAATTGATCTCTAAGTGCAAAATCTTTAGCAAGTTCACCAGAAGATAATTGTTCGTAAACTTTTTTCTCCAATTCATTAGCTAGCTGCCAAATCTCTAGGTCTATAAAGTTTTTTACTGTAGCCATAATAAATCATATTCAAATTATAACAAACGAGAGACAAGAAACGAGAAACGCTTTTTAAAACTCAATACAAACATTCTTCGCCTCCGTAAAGAAACGTAATGCTTCCCAGCCACCTTCTCTTCCCACGCCACTATTCTTTACTCCCCCAAAAGGCGTTCTTAGATCACGATGCAGCCAGCAATTCACCCATACGATACCGCTTTCAATTTTACCAGCAACAATATTTGCTTTAGAAATATCCTGTGTCCATATCGTACATGCCAGCCCGTAAGAAGTGGCATTGGCAAGTTTTAAAGCTTCTTCAACGGAATGAAAAGGTTGTAAAGTAACCACGGGGCCAAAAATCTCTTCTTTATTGGTTTTACAATCAGGCCCAAGATTTTCAATAATGGTCGGTTCAATAAAATAACCATTTGCGCATCTTCCTTCCAATTTCACTGAATTACCACCGCATAAAATTTTTCCTCCTTCCTGCCTGGCGACCTCGATGCAGTTCATAACCTTATCAAAATGAACCTTGCTAACGATAGCACCTTGTCTTGAACTATCTTCTAATGGATCTCCCACTTTTAATTTTTTTGTTCTTTCTACGAATTCAGTTTTGAACTTTTCATATACAGATGCTTCTACCAGGATCCTGCTTCCGCATAAACAAATCTGTCCCTGGTTGCTGAATGAAGACCGCATGGTTGTCTTCATCATCTTTTCCCAATCGCAATCCGCAAATACCAGGTTTGGATTTTTTCCTCCCAGTTCCAATGATAATTTTTTGAACATCGGTGCAGCAATGGATGCAATGCGCTCACCAGCTCTGGTGCTTCCTGTGAATGAAATGGCTTTTATGTCGGGATGTTTGATAATCGCCTCACCACAATTCGGGCCATCACCATGTACAATGTTCAATACGCCATGTGGCAAACCTGCTTCGCTGCAAATTTTTCCAAGCAGGTAAGCAGTAACAGGCGTTACTTCGGAAGGTTTTGCAATCACGCAATTACCTGCAGCAAGGGCAGGAACAATCTTCCAGGTAAATAAATAAAGCGGCAGGTTCCAGGGAGAAATGCATCCAACCACTCCAATAGGCTGGCGTAAAGTATAATTAATGGCTTTGTCCTCCATGCTATGACTTTCCGCTGCAAAATGCATAATACCTGTTGCAAAAAAGCGGAAATTGGAAGAGGCTCGGGGAATATCAACCTCCCTGCTTAACCAGAGTGGCTTACCATTATCATTTGACTCTGCTTGAACAAGCGCATCCATATTTTCATCGATGAGTTCGGCGATCCTGTTCAGGATTTCAAATCTTTTTTCGGGCGTGGTTACCGACCAGGATGGAAATGCTTTTTGTGCAGCAATTACAGCTGCTTCAATATCCTTTTCGGTGCTGCCGGGAATTTTGCCATAGACCTGCCCGATGGAAGGATTTACATTGTCAATATATTTCCCGTCAACCGGGTCTGTGAATTTACCGCCAATATAGTTCTGGAGCTGGTAGGGAATCTCAAGTTGCATGGGCTAAAGGTAAATAATTTTCGAAGGATACATGACCGTTGTCCATCGATTATCCATGCATAAAAAGAAACCGGCATTTATACCGGGAATGCTTATCGGGTTGGTAGCTGTTTCAGTATCCGGAGTATCCCGTATTTTATTAACTTACAGCTCTAAATTTATCTTTATGGCAATAGCTTCTCCCTTTAACCTGAAAAAATGGATCGATGAACACCGTGACCAGTTAAAGCCGCCGGTCGGTAACCAATGTGTGTACAAGGATGCAGAGAATTTTATAGTGATGGTAGTGGGCGGGCCTAACTCACGTAAAGATTATCACTACAATGAAAGTGAAGAATTGTATTACCAGGTAGAAGGAGATATCGTGGTTAAGATCATTGATAATGGAACTCCCCGTGATATACATATCAATGAAGGAGATATGTTTTTGTTACCACCAAAGACGCCACATTCCCCGCAACGCGGACCCAATACAGTTGGACTTGTGATTGAAAAGGTAAGGGAATCGGAAGAAGATGGCTTTTTATGGTATTGCGAAAAGTGCGGCAATAAATTATATGAAGAACATTTACATGTTTCTGATATTGTAAAACAACTGCCACCTGTTATGGAAGGGTTTTATAGTGATGAACATAAACGCACCTGTTCAAAATGCGGATCTGTAATGGCGCCGCCTGTTAAGAAAGGATAATAAGGGTGCCCGATGCTGGATACTGGATCCAGGATCAGGCATCTGCTATCCGGCATCCAGTATCAAGCTATCACAATGAAGATTGACATCCACACCCATATCATGCCCTCTACAATGCCCAACTGGGTTCAAAAATTCGGGTATGGAGAATTTATTCACCTGGAACATCGTAACTGTAAGGCCTGCATGATGAAGGGAGATAAGCTGTTCCGGGAAGTGGAAGCGAATTGCTTTGATGCTCCTGTAAGGTTACAGGAAATGAATGAAACTAAAGTTGACATGCAGGTATTGTCAACGATCCCTGTTTTGTTTAATTACTGGGCAAAACCCAAAGACGGGCTTGAAACCTCCAGGTTCTTTAATGATCATATTGCAGAAACCATTGTAAAAGATCCATCACATTTTATTGGAATTGGCACTGTTCCATTACAGGACATTGACTTTGCCATTAGAGAAATGGAACGATGTGTTATCGAATTAAAAATGCCTGGCCTTGAAATCGGGAGTAATATAAATGGGATGAATTTAGGAGACAGATCATTCTTCCCTTTTTATAAACGTGCGGAAGAATTGGGTTGTGCTTTATTCATTCATCCGTGGGAAATGATGGGAGAACAACAGATGCAAAAATACTGGCTTCCATGGCTGGTGGGAATGCCAGCTGAAACATCCCGCGCCATCTGTTCCATGATCTTTGGAGGCGTGATGGAAAAATTTCCAAAACTAAGGCTTGCATTTGCACATGGAGGTGGCTCATTTCCCGCTACGATTGGAAGGATCGAACATGGATTTAATGTGCGCCCCGACCTGGTTGCCATTGACAATAACATTAATCCCCGGGATTATATTGGTAAATTCTGGATCGATAGCCTGGTTCATGATGAAAAAGCGATGCAATTTATTATTGATGTGATGGGTGAGGATAAAATATGTCTTGGGAGCGATTACCCATTCCCGCTAGGTGAGCATTACCCGGGCAAACTGATACAATCAATGAATTTTTCCCGGCAACTTTCAGAAAAACTTAATTATAAAAACGCGATCAACTGGCTTGGCCTTTCTCATCTGCAATAAATTCAGCAGGTTTATAATTTAAGCTATCACTTCCTGTTAAATATTTGTTAGTACGCAATAAAACATCCTTGTTTTACTTTCTTATTGTGTTAACCCATTTTATCATACTATAATCAATGCACCATTCCTAATTCTACATTGGATTTTTTTTCGTCACTAAAATAGTTTCCAATGTTAGTAAGAAAGATTACACGTTCTGCTTTTATCAGTATTTCATTTTTTATTTCTAATGACAGTTTCTCACAGGCCGTACCCAGGTACGAGATTGGATTAAATGCAGGTATGTATATGTACCAGGGCGATCTCACGCTACACCGGTTGGGTTCTATTGAAACGATCCGGCCGGGAATTGGCATTTCAGGTACACGCATTCTGAATACTTCCTTCTCTTTAAGGGCAATGTTCCTGGTAGCAGGACTTGCAGCTGACGAATCAATATATAAGTATCCCGAATGTCGCCAGGAACGTAATTTTTCCTATGCTGCCTCAGTAAAAGAAGCCGGGCTTTCTTTTCATTGGAATGTACTCGGTACAAATTATTATGATGTAAAGTATGAACCTTATGTTTTTGCGGGAGCCGCTGTTTCAGTGATCAATACAAACAGTAATTATAGTCGTGTGAACTGGACCTATTTTGGAGAACAATCTGATGTGGGAGCTGGTCTCGCCGTTGATATTACAAAGCCTTCTCAAAAAATAATTCCTGTTGTTCCTGTAGGAGCAGGTGTGCGTTACCATATTTCAAACAGGATTGTATTGAACCTGGAAGAAACCTACCGGTTAATGCACACAGATTATATAGATGGATTCAGTAAATCTGCAAATCCGAAATTAGGAGATCATTATTCCAGTCTTACGATCGGGGCGTCGTATAAATTTAAGAGCAAAGAGAAATTAGGTTGTCGTGTGAATGCGATGTGAGTTTAATTCATAATTCTGAAATATTACACCAGCACCTCCTGTATTCCCGTTGCCGGCATATTTGCATTACGCATGGCAATACCACGGGCAGCGTTACCTGCAAATTCGTGGAATGCTTTCTTTGTTATCTCGTCGTCGCTTAACATTAGCGGAACACCAATGTCACCTCCTTCACGTATTGATTGAACGAGTGGTATCTGGCCGAGGAAGGGAAGATCGAATTCATCACATAATTGTTTTCCCCCGTCCTTCCCGAAAATATAATACCTGTTTGATGGTAATTCTGCAGGAGTGAAATAGCTCATGTTTTCTACCAACCCGATAATAGGTACTTTCAATTGTGCCTGGCCGAACATGGCCACACCTTTTTTTGCATCGGCAAGCGCTACCAATTGTGGTGTGGTAACAACGATCACACCGGTTACCGGCACTGTTTGTACGATCGTAAGATGTATATCTCCCGTTCCCGGTGGCATATCAATAATTAGGTAATCAAGTTCACCCCAATCAACATCACTTACAAACTGGCGGATGGCGCTGCTCACCATCGGGCCTCTCCATACTACAGCCTGCTTTTCGTCTATCAATGAACCTATACTGATTATTTTAATCCCAAATTTTTCAATTGGCACAATCAGCCCCTTTCCTTCACCGTTATCCTTCATCATCGGTCGCTCACCACGGATGCCAAACATGATATGCTGGCTTGGTCCATAGATATCGGCATCCATTAACCCAACTTTAGCGCCACCTTCGGATAGTGCCAATGCGAGATTGGCAGCCACAGTGCTTTTACCTACACCACCTTTTCCGCTTACTACTGCAATAATATTTTTTACACCTGCCAAGATCGTTTTTGCATCTTTCCTGTTGCTGCTTGTATTACTTGTAAAGTTTACTGTAACCTCGGCTTCCTTGTTCACCAATATTTTTACTGCATTGATACATGCATTTTGTATCATGTCTTTAAGCGGGCAGGCAGGTGTAGTAAGCACTATTGTAAAAGAAACCTGGTTGCCTTCTATTAAAACATCTTTAACCATGTTCAACGTTACGAGATCCTTTCCCAAATCAGGTTCCTGCACATTGCTGAGCGCCTTCATTATATCTTCATTTGTCATCGTTCAATTATTTGTTAAAATAACATTTTGCGCCCCAAAAATAACCATTGAAGTCCTTACTTTGTTTATCATTTACGAAATGTTGTATTTTTGAGACCGTATTGGTTTTTATGCATTCCCGGATCGCACTTTGTAGATCATTGAGCGGCCATAGCAGATGATCTTATTCAGCAATAATACATGAACAAAAAATTTTACATATTTTTCTTTTTTACCGGGTTAACAGTTTTCTCCAAAAGCGCTTTTGCTCAGTTTGAAAGCTTCAAAGATTCAGTAGTGCAGCTCTATGGAGTGGTGATGACAGCTGACAGTTTACAGGCAATTCCTGCTGTAAGTATCGTGGTAAAAGGACAGAACCGGGGTACACTCACCAATGATCGTGGCGTTTTTAGTATTGTAGTATTAAAAGGTGATCAGGTCGAGTTTTCCAGTATTGGATTTAAAAGTAAACTGGTAGATATTCCAAGAGATCTTAAAGGCAACCAGCACAGCATCATTCAATTGATGGTAAATGATACCATATTCCTGCCTGCTACTATAATAAAACCAAGGCCAAGCCGGGAACAATTTGAACGCGACTTTGTGAATACCAAAGTGCCCGATGATGAAATTGCTATTGCCAGGAATAACAATGATGCTGCCACAAGGCGGGCACTAATGGCATCCTTGCCTACGGATGGTCGTGAGGCTTCCAATCAATACATGCGCCAGCAACAAAGGAAACTATACTACTCCGGGCAGGTAGCTCCTCAAAATATCTTCAATCCATTTGCCTGGTCAGAGTTTATTAAGGCATGGAAAAGGGGAGATTATAAAAAGAAGTCTTAGGAAACACGCATTTTTATTACATAGCAATTTTATTTTCTTTTGGAAATTCCCTTTCGCAAAAAAAGTTTTCACACTTTCATTTTTTTTATAATCTTTGTGGTCTTCAATTTTACGAATATGATTTTCTAAATTATTCCTGTTCACGAACAGGAATTTTATAAAGGCCGGATCCAGCGATTGCGTCGCTGATATTTTCTATTTCTAATTTTTTATTTTTTTTGTATGCCTTCATACCAGACATCATCATATCGTTTATCAAATATTTTTTCAATAATCCGTCAGTCACTGAATGGTGAACAGATGGATTATACAACCGGCAGTATCCGGAGGGCCGTTATCCTGCTTGCTATTCCCATGATGCTTGAAATGTGCATGGAAAGTGTTTTTGCAGTTGTGGATATTTTTTTTGTAAGTCATCTTGGCAAACATGCTACTTCTATTGTAGGGCTAACAGAATCTGTGATCACTATTGTATATTCTATTGCCATTGGTATCAGTATGGCTGCCACCGCGATGGTTGCCAGGCGTGTTGGAGAAAAAGATCCCGAAGGTGCTACCAAGGCCGGCATGCAATCGATCATTGTATCATTTGTAATTACCCTGCTCATTAGCATACCCGGTTTTATGTATGCAGGTGATGTACTCAGGCTAATGGGTGCCGAGCCGGAAGCCATTACAATCGGTATAAACTATACACGTATTGTTATCGGTGGAAGTATGGTGATCATGCTATTGTTTCTTATTAACGGTATTTTCAGGGGTGCCGGAAATGCAATGATGGCGATGAAAAGTTTATGGCTGGCAAATATTTGTAACATTATTCTTTGTCCAGTATTTATACGGGGGCTTGGTCCGGTTCCTGCCTTTGGTGTAATGGGAGCTGCCATGGCAACAACTATCGGAAGAGGGATCGGTGTTTGTTACCAGGTATTTCATTTATTTAACGGCAGGAATTTTATAAAATTTACACTGAAGCATATAACCCCCGACCGGAAGATCATCAGGTCACTCATTGATATTGCCTGGCCGGCTACCTTACAATTTCTTATAGGTTCTGGAAGCTGGATTGTACTGGCGGCATTGGTAGTGAATACAGGACAAAGCGCCGCATCTGCAGGATACCAGATCGCTATCCGCATCGTAATATTTTTTATTCTACCGGCCTGGGGAATGAGCAATGCAGCTGCCACACTGGTGGGACAAAACCTTGGGGCAAAACAACCTGAAAGGGCTGAAGTGTCTGTTTTGAGAACAGCTAAATACAATGCCATCTTTATGGCAAGCGTTTCAATCATTTTGCTGGTATTTGCCGACCTGATCATTTCTTTCTTTACAAAGGATGAAACAGTAGCTCATTATGCAGTGAATGCTGTGAGGATTGTAAGTGCCGGTTATTTTTTCTATGGGATCGGTATGGTGATGATCAATGCATTTAACGGTGCCGGCGACACGAAAACACCAACCATTATCAACCTGTTTTGTTTCTGGTTCTTCCAGATACCACTGGCGTGGCTGTTATCGAAAACATTTCAAATGGGTCCTGTGGGTGTTTTTATCGCGATACCTGTAGCAGAAACGGTAATTACTATTGTAGCTTATCTTCTTTTTAAGAAAGGGAAATGGAAGCTAAAAATGATTTAGGAATTCATAATTGATAATTCATCATTATGAATTATCAATCTCTAAAACCTTACATATTTTTCTGTGAGCTGTTTATCAATCCCTTTTTGACGTGCCTTTTTTGCCTGTTTTCTCAGGATGAATTCAAAAATACTCATCCAGCCAGGCAGGTTACTTTCACTGATGTCGAAAAGCCATGCGAGTGCCAGTTTATCTTTTGGAAAACCATTTGATTTGCAAAGCCCGTCATTGGCAAGACCATAACCTATCTGTAATGATTGCTCAAAACCCCGGCTTGCAGGCCTTAATTCTACCCGGAAACGACAGGGCTTTCCGCTCCGGTTACGAAAGAGATGATTGATAGCAGGTTGTGCAGTGGCAGATTCACCGGCTTTAAGTGTATTGATTTTTTTTCCGAGTTGCACCTGTACTTCTCCATCAAGACAATCAAATTTCTCAGAATAAGTTTTGTGATAATGAAGACCTACACCGCCACCATTGGCCAACTCAACTTCAACCAAAGTATATGCTCCATTGGTATCAGCATGTGTCTTGATAAACGTTACATAGTCTTTTTGAATCGGGTTAAAGATCTTTCGTTCCATGATCGAATTGATTTGAATACATTGTATACGATTTTCTGATAATGGCAGTTTTCAAAACTGAAAGTTTATTTGCCTTTAATAAAATCAATGACTGCATTCACCAGCACAGGAGATATCGGTAGCAACGGATCACTGTATGCCTTGATATTCTCATCTTCTCCGCCCGTAACGGTTTTAAATACATGATTCATATTTTCTATCAGCACCAGTTTTGCTGAAGGATAGGCTTTCAACAGGCGGTTTGCATCATCTTCTTTTACCTGGAGGTCATTTTTCCCCTGTATGATTAAAACCGGTATACCGAGTTTTTTTATTTCTTCCTGCGGATCATGCCTGAACCAACTGATCATATATGGTTGTATCTCGGGCCTGAACAATGAATACAACATAGGGTTTACATCTTTTACTGTCTTTCCTGCCTTTAAACTATCCAGTATCGGAAAACAAAGATCCTGTACTTCCTGTGGTTGTTTGGCCAGCTGAAGTTTTAAAAGTGCATCGGCTGATTGGCCGGCGCCTGCAATCGAAATATATTTATCTGCCCCGTTCTTTGCTGCGATCATCCCTATCAGTGAGCCTTCACTATGCCCGATAACGATCACTTTACTGAATCGGGCATCTTTTTTCAGGAGATGGATCCATCCTGTTGCATCATCAATATAATTCTCAAATCTTAGATCAGCTTCTTTCTTCCCCGCCTTCTCACTGGCAGCAATTCCTCTCTTATCAAAACGAACTGATGCAATGCCTGCATCGGCTAACCCATACGCAAGCTGTTTCAGGGAATTATTTTTCATCATGCTATTGTTACCATCCCTGTCCGTTGGACCTGAACCCGCGATAATAAGCGCAACAGGCATTGTCTTGCCTGTTTTAGGCGTGCAAAGTGTTCCGAAAATATCTCCACTTGCTGTAGTAAGAGTGATGGGGCTTTCTATAAAGCTGCTGTCTGTTTGTTTGGCTGCGAGAACAGGAATACCGGACATACAGACCAGGATCAAAAAAAGGAGGCATCTCTTCATGGAAAAAAATTTTAGGAGTTAAAAGTATAAATTTAAAGGGAGGCATGGCTTTAAATAATAAAATAAAGCAATTTAAACGGGTATGATTTTGGGTAGTCTTAAGCCGGCAAAAATCAAAGCATATGAAAAAATACATTTTAAAATTCGTAGCCATGTTCGCCATACTCATTTCCGGTTTCATGGTTGCTGAAGCACAATTTGTTATTAAAGTAAGACCTGGCCCACCGGTAGTAAGAGCAAGGCCCGTAAGCCCCGGAGCAACATATATCTGGGTAGATGGAGATTATGTATGGCGTGGTGGAACATATGTTTATACTGATGGGTATTGGGCAGTTCCTCCCAGGAGGCATCAACATTGGAAAGCCGGACATTGGAGAGAAAGCCGCGGCGGATGGGTTTGGGTTCGCGGACGTTGGAGATAAAAAATAGGACTCAAGTATTAAATCCTGCAGCATAACCTGCAGGATTTTTATTTAAAAAAATAAAGGGGTTATCTTTAAAAATCCTGTCAATGGCATAATCTTCGCGGTTAGCGTGGCACATCAATCTAAATCAAATGCGTAAACTTCTTATTGTCTTATTTTCTTTCGTATCCCTTTCCTGTTTTGCTCAAAAAAAATGGAACACGGCAAAATTTGACGAGGACAAAGAGCATGAGAATTTTTTCAGGTTTGGGGTAAAAGGTGGTTTAAATATCAATAAACTCCAGGGACAGCCATATAAAAAAGGATTCAGGTATAATTTCCAGGCCGGGGCATTCCTTCAATTTAATTTTAGCAGCCTGCTTGGTATTCAGCCGGAAGTAAATTTTGTGCAGGCTTCTTCGGAACTAAGTAGTAACGCAGAAGAAATATCTGATGATCTTTTTGGTGGGGGCAGCCAGAACAAGGCTAAACTGAATTACCTGGAGATACCCGTTCTCTTAAATGTAAACCTTGGCCCGAGTAAAAGGGTTAAACTGCAGGCAGGACCTTCTTATGGATGGCTCATGAAACAAAAAGTGGATAGCCTTAAACCCAATACAAGTATTTATAAAAACGGCGAATGGAGTGTAATGGGTGGCATTTGGTTTCAATTACCAGTAGTAAACCTTGGTGCAAGGTACAAACTCGGTCTTACCGATATCAATGCAAGTGGTACTAGTGAAAGCTGGAAGAACCAGTCGATACAGGTTTTTCTGGGACTCACTTTTTAAGTGTAACTAAATAAAATTTAGCCCCGCGTTATGCGGGGTTTTTTATGTAAAAGAAATTGTACTTTGAAATCATAAACAGTTTTTATGTTACACATTCGCCCGGAAAACCTTATCATCATCGATATCGAAACCGTTTCTGAAAACCCCGATTTTGATTCATTGAAACAGGAATGGAAAGAAGTTTGGGAAGAAAAAATTATACGCAACTTACCTGAAGGGGTATCCGCTGCAGATTTTTATGCTATGCGGGCGGGAGTGATGGCCGAATTTTCAAAGATCATCTGTATCAGCATCGGTTTTTTCAATAAAGAAACAACCATGCACATGCGGGTGAAATCTTTTTATGGCCATGACGAAAAAAAGCTGCTCCTGGATTTTATTGCTACCATCAATAAAATAGAAGGAATGAATAACAAATGGTGTTTTGCGGGGCATAATATCAAAGAATTCGACATTCCTTTTATCTGCCGCAGGGTATTGATCAACAACATACAACTGCCCGGTTACCTTGATTTTCAAAACATGAAACCATGGGAAACAAATATTGTAGATACTTTCCAGTACTGGCGCTTCGGTGATTATAAAAATTTCACTTCCCTGAAATTGCTGGCACTTGCCATGAATGTCCCTTCTTCAAAAGATGATATTGATGGAAGCATGGTGGGAGCATTATATTGGAATGCAGACGAAAATGAAAGGGAAAATAACCTGAAAAGGATCGTCAACTATTGCCAGAAAGATGTGGTGACCACGGGCAATATATTATTGAAGTTTAAAAATCTTCCGCTGGTAGAAAAGGACGATATAACCATTGTTGAATAAAATCCGCTTCTTATGGTAATCTTTTTAGGACCTGGGAGCCAGTGCAGTTTGACTTCCAGGATTAAATACTATTTTTAAAACGCTTGCCAGGCGAAGACCACCCAGCAATAATTGTCTTTCAATTACCCTTACATTATTATCAACATATTGTGCTGATAAATAATTATTCTGAAAGCTATAGGCAGTGTCCAATAAAGTGCGTGATTGTCTCATCCAGCCCATTACGTTTATTTTCTGTATCTCATTGATCTGGTTTGAATCCAGGCTGGGGAAAAGTGCCAGGCATGAATCCAGGTTAATTCCCTTGTTATCGATTATCTGCGAATCCCATACGCTGTGAAGGTTTCCCGATACAACCGGGGAATTGATTTCAACGGAATTTCCGCCGCGATCACTCCCATATCCTACGTGCAAAGGCTGGTGTAGATCACCAATCAGATGAAATAACAATAAAAGATCTCTTTTTACATCTTTCCTTTTCTCATTCTTATAATTTTTAAGCTCTTCGATCGCCGAATGAAGCACGGTTACAATATCCCTTTCGGTGGTTGGCTTATAAGTTTCTCCTTTTTCAACATTTACATAATGCCAGGTCCTCATATAATTATAATATGTATTCGACTTAGCATCATCCATCCAGTTAGCAGCTTCCTCAATACTAAGGTTGCCAAGATAACTTTTTACAATTTTTTTAGTGGAATCATCAAGGAAATGAAAGGCAATTTGTGCCACCAGTTCATGCCCGGTTTTACCCCATGCAAAAGATCTTTCATTTTGTAAGAGAAATACCGAAACAAAGAGGAACGCAGCAACACCTTTTTTCATGTGAATAAATTTTCGCAAATCTAAAGATTATTTAGTTCAATTTTGCGGGTCATTCAGATATTAATAAATGCCATATTATCAAATTTATTTTTATAATGACAGTTTGATAACAATTTTTTAATTTTTAGACGGATAAATACACTAAATTGCATTTTTTTTAATCAAGACTAATCATGCTAAATCACAAATCGAGCTTATTTGCCCTAGTCATCGCCCTGGTGAGTTCGGCAAATGTAGCCCTGGCGCAGGAAACGCCGGTTAAAGATCCCAAAACAGCAGTAACAGATACTACGATCGAAGACACCAAAGACGCGATACTGGATAATATCCCAGTTGTGTCACTGGATGAAAATGACGATGCAGATGCGACTTCCCAAAATCTTACTTCACAGGTGAATTCGGGTAGAAACACTTTCATCAATGCTGCTAACTTCAACTTCAGTATTGTAAGATTTAAAATCCGCGGTTATGATGGTGACTTGTTCAATACATATATGAATGGAGTACCTATGGAAAACCTCGATAACGGGTTTACGCCTTATGGCCAGTGGGGAGGACTCAATGATGTATTGCGCAACAGGGTTTATACACCCGGGCTGCAGTCTGTTAATTATGGATTTGGCGGACTTGGTGGTACCAATAATATTGATACCAGGGCATTTAAACAACGTAAACAAACAAGTATTGGTGTAGCTGCGTCCAACAGGGCATATAATAATAGGATCAGTTATTCACATTCAACAGGCTGGACCAAAAAAGGCTGGGCCTTCAGTATTGCCGGTTCACGAAGGTGGGCACAGGAAGGATATGCAGACGGAACTTCTTATGATAGCTGGTCATTTTATGGCGGCATCGACAAAAAAATAAATTCAAAGCATATCATTTCACTGGTTGCATTTGCTACACCAACAAAAGTAGGTCGCCAGGCGGCAACCTTACAGGAGTCACGCGACCTCGCAAAAGATACTTATTACAATCCAAACTGGGGTTACCAGAATGGCCAGAAAAGAAATGCTGTTATTGCCAGGACTTCTCAGCCATTTGCTATCCTGACACATGACTGGAAAATTTCCAACAAGTCGAGCCTGATGACGGCTGTTTCTTATTCAACCGGTAAGCGTAGCCTTAGTGGCCTCGACTGGTTCAATGTAGCAGATCCACGTCCTGACTATTATCGTTACCTGCCGAGCTACCAGGATGATCCTGCAATGGCAGAACAGGTAAGGCAGGCCATACTCGCTGATGTAAATAAACGCCAGATCAACTGGGATGCATTATATACTACCAATTACGGCAACAATGAAACTATTTACAATGTAGATGGAATTGCAGGCAACAACGTTTCCGGAAAAAGGTCTTTATATATTGTGAACAGGAGAGTTGTACAAACGAATCGCATGAATATTAACAGCACGTACAATACGGCTGTGAACAATCATATTGACCTGAGTGCAGGATTCACCTATGAAGGCCAGCGCAATCATTATTATAAAACAGTAGATGACCTGCTCGGTGGAGATTTTTATGTGGATGTTGACCAGTTTGCCGAAAGAGATTTTCCAACAGACCTGAATGCTTATCAAAATGATATCAATCATCCTAACAGGATCGTTCATAAAGGTGATAAATATGGGTACAATTATGATATTGATATCAAGAAGGCTTCAACCTGGATACAGACAAATGTAAAACTGCGCAAGATCAATTTCTTCCTGGCAGGTGAAAATTCTTACACAAATTATTACAGGTTTGGAAATGTGAGAACTGGTTTATTCCCGGATAATTCTGAAGGCAAATCAATTGAACAGAAATTTTATGATTATTCATTCAAAGCAGGTATTACTTATTTGCTCACTTCTCATAATTACCTGTTCCTGAATGCATCTTATCTGACGAGAGCTCCTTTCTTTGAAAACGCGTTTCTTTCTCCGAGAACAAGGAATGAAGTAAGATCAGATCTTCGTTCTGAGCATATCAGTTCGGTGGAAGCAGGATATGTGCTGATAGCACCAACTGTAAAATTCAGGGCTACGGGTTATTATTCTTTATTCAAACACGGTGTTGATATCATCACTTTCTATGATGATTTTACCAGGAGCTTTGGTAACTATTCGTTGAGTAATATCGGGAAAGAACATATGGGTGTGGAAGTGGGTAGCGAGATCATACTTTATAAAGGATTGACAGCTAACCTGGCTGCTGCCGTTGGTCGTTACCGTTATAATACAAGGCAGAATGCAACTGTAACGGAAGATAATTCGGCCACGGTACTTTCCACTGATGTGGTGTATTCAAAAAACTTCTATGTTCCTACTCCACAGCAGGCATACAGTGCCGGTTTGAATTATCGTTCACCAAAATACTGGTATGTAAATGTAAACTTCAACTATTTCGACCAGATGTATCTTTCATTCAGCCCGGTTCGCAGAACAACAGCTGCTGTTGATGGATTGGATCCTGAATCACAGGAATGGAAGAACATTGTGAACCAGACACAATTCAAAGGACAATATACACTGGATGCTTATGCAGGATATTCATGGTTAATGAATAAAAAGTTCAAATCATTGGGTAAAAGAACATTTTTATTCTTTAATGCAGGTGTAAGCAACATTCTTAATAATCGCACCATCGTTTCAGGAGGCTATGAGCAGTTGAGGTTTGATTTTGCTGAAAAAGATCCGCAGAAATTTTCTGACAAACGCTATTTCGCATATGGTATTAATTACCTGGTTAGCGTTGGATTAAGATTTTAATTAAAAACTAAATAAACTTTTTAAAAAATAAATTATGAATAAGATCGTGAGATTATTTTCCGGGATCGTGGTTCTTTTATCAATAAGCACGTTCAGTGCCTGTAAGAAAAACTATGATCAGCCTCCAGCGCCTACAGACGACGTTAACCTGGTTGCAAACACTACCATTGAAACATTGAAAGCAATCCATACAGTGCCCGGTGCCTATGATATCATCAATTCTGATATCATTATTTCGGGGATTGTTACAGCTAACGATAAAAGCGGTAATTTATACAAACAGATATTCATCCAGGATACAACTGGTGCTATGCAGATCCTGATCGAAGCAACCAGCATCTATGGAACACTGCCGGTAGGTCGCAGGGTATTTGTTCGTTGTAAAGGACTTTGTCTTTCCGATTACCATTCCAATATGCAATTGGGAGTTTATACAAATTCAGGAGGTATACCTGCTGTCCAGGGTATTCTTTCAACTGACGTTGGAAAATATATCGTGGGTGGCTCTATCAACAATCCTGTTACCCCGATCCCTGTAACATATTCTGACCTGGTATCATCTGCTAATATGCAGGGCAGGTATATAAATGCATTTGTGCAGTTAGAGGATTTTGAATTCTATTCAACCGATACTACTAAAACTTATGCTGACACATCTGCATATAAAAACACGATCAATGATACTATTCAGGATTGTACACCTAACAGGGTATTGGTAAGAAACAGTGCGTATGCAAGTTTCGCTGCATTGAGGCTTCCAAGAGGAAATGGTAGCATTGCAGCTATTTATACCATTTATAAATCTTCACCTACATCGAGCAATACTGATAAACAATTGCTTTTGCGTGATACTTCCGATGTGAAATTCTATAACCCACGTTGTGGCAGCGCTCCAACGAATGCATTGTTATTTGAAAATTTCACCAATCACCCTGCAAATACTACTTCACCTTACAGTACATTATCTATTACAGGTTGGATAAACCAGTCCGAGATCGGGCCATATGTATACACTGTAAGGACCTTCAGTTCTAATAACTACGCTTATACGAGCCCGTTTGGAACAGGACTTCCTGCTACTTCAACCTGGCTGGTTACAAAAGGCGTGAACTTAAATAATACAACCACCGAAACATTGTCTTTCGATACCAAGCAGGATTATCTTTTAAGTACCTACCCGGGCGGCAATAATGTTGCTTCCACAATGAAGATCCTTGTGTCTACGGATTATGATGGTTCCAGTGCTCCATGGACAAATGGAACATGGACGGATATTTCGTCACTGGCGTTACTTTCACCCGGAAACACGTCTTCAGCTTTCCCATCTTCTTATACAAATTCAGGAGATATAGATCTGAGTTCTTATAGCGGGACAATCTATGTGGCATTCAAGAATGAAGGAGCTGATCCTGCTGGTACAACCAGTGATCATACTTCTGCCTGGGAAATCGACAACATTAAAATCATCGGGAACTAAAAAAATATTCTTTAAAGAGCCATCAAAATTATCGTGATGGCTCTTTATTCTTTTGTTCCTTAACTGAACTTAACAAATACAACTTTATGAGAAAAATATTTACCTTTTTACTTTTGCTGGTCTCATATACTTCCTTTTCCCAATCCCTGGTGATCAGCCAGGCATATGGTGCAGGAGGAAATAGTGGAGCAGTATGGAATGCCGATTATGTTGAATTGCATAATGTAACTACCGGTGCTATCAGCCTGTCTGGTTATACAATTCAATATTCATCGGCCACCAATACAGGCCCATGGAGCGGCGTTTCTCCATTGCCTGCGGTAAGTATTCCTGCAGGAGGTTATTACCTTATACAGATGAGTTCTACCGGAACCAACGGAACCGCACTGCCAACACCTGATTATAACTCGCTGCCCACGATCGCTATGGCTGCTGCCAGCGGTAAAGTGGCATTAGTGAATGGCCTTACTGCCATTGGAGCCTGTACAGATGCAAATGTGATTGATCTGCTTGGTTATGGAACAGCAAATTGTGGTGAAGGAACCACGACTGCTGTATTGAGTACAACACTTGCCGCATTCCGTAATAATAACGGTTGCGATGATACGAATAATAATCTGGCCGACTTTACACTGGCAGCTCCTAATCCACGTAATAGCGCCACACCTGTATTCATATGTAGTGGTGGCCCTCCGTCGCCATCATTAACGGCAGGTACTGTTGCAGATTTTGGAAGTGTGGTGGTCTTAACAAATTCGGCATCACAATCCTTTAACCTATCCGGTTCAAATCTTACAGGTTTTCCCGGGCTTATTGTCGTTACATCACCCTCTGTTGATTTCGAAGTATCAAATGATAACAGTAGCTGGAGTAACTCCACATCTATACCTTATACAGCTACTACACTTGCAGCCACACCGGTTTATGTACGGTTTACTCCACAAACTGTGGGACCAAAAAGCGGTAATATTAATATTACCGGTGGAGGTGTAACAAGCGCCGTAACAGTAGCAGTTAGTGGTAACGGTGTTGCAACCGCTGTGGCAAGTGTTACAGCAACAATGCTTACTTCATTTGGCTCTGTTTGTGTAAACACAACGGCAGGTCCGAATTCATTTACAATCAACGGAACCAACCTTACTACTGCAGACCTCGTTGTAGGTCCGCTTACAGGATATACCTTTTCCACTTCTTCCGGGGGAACTTATACCGCGTCTCTAACACTTACACAACCCGGCGGAACATATACTCAGGATATATTTGTACAATTTAACCCTACAGCAGCTACTTCTTACGACGGTAATATAACTGTTACGGGTGGTGGCCTTGCCTCACCGTCAAATGTTCCTGTTACAGGTTCAGGTAACCCAGGTACTGCTACGGTTGTTACCGGCTCACCAAGTTCTATTACACAGGTTTCCGCCACACTTGCGGGTTCATTAACAGCAATGGGTTGTTCACCTGTTACCGATTATGGTTTTGAATACAGTACGGTCAGTGGTTTTATCAATGGTACCGTGGCAACTTCAACAAACCTTAGCGGTGTTGATTTCTCTGCCGGTATTATAGGATTAGCTCCTGGTACCACTTATTATTATAAAGCATATGCAACCAATGCAGGCGGTACGGTTTATGGAATAGAGCAATCATTTATTACTTCTGCTCCACCTCCATCAACATTATCTGCTACAGCCTTAACGGATTTTGGAACAACTTGTGTTGATGTTTCTGTTGGCCCTAATGCATTTACTATCGACGGAACAAACCTTACCACCGCAGATATTGTAATTGGACCATTCAATGGGTTTACATTTTCTACCGATGCAGGCGGACCATTTGCAAACAGCATCACATTAACACAGCCGGGTGGTTCTTATACACAAACCATCTATGTAAAATTCATACCCCCGGCCATCGGCGTTTACAATGGCAATATCCCGGTTACGGGTGGTGGCGTAAGCAGCTTCTCTGTTCCGGTGAGCGGCGCAGGAGAAAATACAACTCCATCGGTGATTACGGGTGATGCTACATCCATCAGCGCTAACGGGGCTTCTACAACAAATACGATTACTAATTTTGGTTGCAGTTCAGTATACGCTTATGGTATTGAATACAGTGGCATAAACGGTTTTGTGAATGGATCTGGAATGAGCATACCTTCTACTGATCTCTCGGGTACCGATTTTTCTGTGAAACTTACAGGATTGGTACAGGGAACTACTTACTATTATAAAGCATATGCTGAAAATAATGGAGGCAGGGCTTACGGCCAGCAGAATTCCTTTACAACATTGGCTATTCCTGATGGCCTCGTTATTTATTCTACCCCGATCATTCGCGGACAAAATCTTCACTTTACCCTCAATGGAATTAAAACAGGACATTATTCAGTGAGGATTCATAATATCGTAGGACAACAGGTTTATCAAAAGGATTTCATTGTACAGGTGAATTTTATGGATTATAATTTTGTTTTACCTGCGTCTTTGCCCATCGGTCTTTATTATTTTGAAGTAAGAAATCATGAGTTCAGGACACAAAAACCTTTCATGGTTCAATAAAAAAGATTTTTTCTAAAAAAAAGAGGCTCCCCGGGGCCTCTTTTTTTTAGAAATTATCCGTGCCAAGCTGACAGTAAATGCTGGCTTGGTATTTAATTTGACAATAGACAAAAAATTATTTCTATGCAAAAAGGCAATATACGTGTACAGACGGAAAACATTTTTCCGATCATTAAGAAGTTTCTTTACAGTGAACATGACATATTTATCCGCGAATTGGTCAGCAATGCGGTAGATGCTACCCAAAAACTGAAAACCCTCTCATCTATCGGCGAAGTAAAGGGTGAATTGGGGGAACTAAAAATAGAAGTGAGTATCAATAAAGACAATAAAACACTGACTATTTCAGATAAAGGTATTGGAATGACAGGTGAGGAAGTGGACAAATACCTCAACCAGGTGGCATTCAGCGGTGCTGAAGAATTCCTTGAAAAATACAAGGGCCAAAATGAATCAAATATCATTGGCCATTTCGGTCTTGGCTTTTATAGTTCGTTTATGGTGAGCGACCGGGTAGAAGTGTTCACAAAAAGTTATAAAGCGGGTGCAAAGGCAGTAAGATGGGAGTGTGATGGCAGCCCCGAATTTATGCTGGAAGAAACTGAAAAAGAGGAAAGGGGAACCTCCATTGTACTTCACCTTAACAATGAAAGCCTGGAATTTCTCGAATCATCAAGAGTAGAAACGGTTTTGGAGAAATTCTGTAAGTTCCTTCCCGTACCCATTTTTTTTGAAGGAAAGCAGGTGAATAATCCTGTGCCGGCCTGGACAAAAAAACCATCTGAACTCAGCGCCGAAGATTACCAGAATTTCTATAAAGAATTGTATCCTTTCAGTGAAGCACCATTGTTCTGGATACACCTGAATGTTGATTATCCTTTCAATCTTACAGGGATACTCTATTTCCCAAAGATCAAACAGAGTTACGAGATACAAAAGGATAAGATCCAGTTGTATAGCAACCAGGTATTTGTAACAGATGAGGTGAAGGACATTGTACCGGAATTCCTGATGCTGTTACATGGAGTGATCGACAGCCCGGATATACCGTTGAACGTTAGCCGCAGTTATTTACAGGGAGACCCGAACGTTAAAAAGATCAATGCGCATATTACTAAGAAGGTTGCTGATAAGCTGGAAGAAATTTTTAATTCAGATCGGAAATCTTTTGAAGATAAGTGGGAGAGTCTTGGATTATTCGTGAAATATGGTATGATGACAGATGATAAATTCCTGGATAAAGCCAATAAGTTCTTTATCATGGAAGATACCAGGGGTAAATTTTATACGCTGGAAGAATACAAAACAGCAACAGAAACGCTGCAAAAGAACAAGGAAGGTAAACAGGTAATTTTATATACAACCAATCCCGTACAGCAGGATGTATTTATTCAGCAGGCAATTGCTAAAGGTTATATAGTAGTGAAGGCCGAAACGCTCGTGGATGCAGCCTTTATCAATAACGTGGAAATGAAATGGTCAGATACGCAATTCACCCGCGTAGATTCAGATATTGCAGATAACCTTATTGATAAGAACGATGCCACTGATAGTGTACTGAACCAGGGAGACGCAGAAAAACTAAAAAACTTATTTTCAAAACCACAGGAAGGCCTGAATATAAATGTGGAAATAAAAGGCCTTAACGAAACCACTCCACCGGTAACGGCCACACGCCCGGAATTAATGCGCCGTATGAAAGATATGGCTTCCATGGGAGGCGGTATGAGTGCATGGTATGCCAATATGCCGGATGAGGTAAACCTTACTGTTAACGGAAATCATTCAATATTCAAAGCGATCCTGGCAGAAAAGGATGAGGCAAAACAGGAAAAGCTGGTAAAGAACCTTGCTGATCTTGCTTTATTATCCCAGGGATTATTAACAGGAAACAGCCTGACCAGTTTTATCAGCAGGAGCGTGGAACTGATGGAAGAAAAGGCATAAAAAATAAAAATACGAGACAGGGTTAGTGTTTTCCAAAACACTAACCTTATTTTTTTAAGAGAATGCAACCTTCCAGGTAGTTAAGTTTTTTTGTATAAAAAACCTCTTTATACCCGTTTTCGAAAAAAACATTTTTGTGCATCGGGTTTATGTAAATAATAAAAACCTCCCTGGCGGTTTTAAGTCTCTGTAGTTCTATATTTTTAATGACCCCACGCATGATCGTTTCGTCAAATGGGTTGAAAAGAAAAATGCAGTCTGTATCTGCTGGTATCGTATAATATAATGCATCACCCTTTACCAGCTCACAGGTAAGTAAAGGGAACCTGGCCTGTATGCTTTCCATGTTCTGTTTCGCATTGTTATAAAGTTCATCTGAAAAATCTATTCCTGTAACACTGGTAAAGTTATAATGAGCAGCTACTCCCATGGCCCTTCCTTTGCCGCAACCTATATCAGTAAAATGCTGTAAGCGTTTACCCTTCAGTTTATTGAACAATTCTTCCATGAGATCATAGCTCGCGGGCATATAGATTGTTGCATGACTGATATCGATCCCCCTTTTTTTTACACTGGCAAGTTCATCAGCTCCCGTAGTATCCAATCCATATTTTTTTTCTCCTCTTATTTCCTGCTTTATCATATGTTTTGCAATACGAAAATTCCAGTTATAAGCGAGGTAAAGAAAATAACGAATATATTTTAGAGCACGCATGCGGGTTGTGTAATTGAAAGTTTGTACGTTAATAATGTAATTAAAATTTAAAAGGCTTCATCAACTTCTGTTGACAACCTAAGGTCAATTACTTTCAGTTGCAGTGTTCTTTCACCATTCCATTCATTTTCGTCAATTGTAAAAACCAGGTCAATGGCTTTATTCAATTGCAGGAGGTGGAATTTGTGTGACAGGTTAAAGCCGATACCCGTAAGTGTATAATCGTGCTGTTTTACCACGAACCTGACATGAAGGTCTTTTACAATTTTTGAATAGCCCGTATCTGTTACCCTTTTGGCAATAAATACTGGTCGCATGTTTTCGGGACCATAAGGTTCCATCTGGCAGAGGATATTATAAAAGGATTGCCTGATATCAGGAAAACCGATTTCAGCATCAATGATTATTTCGGGAACGAGTAAACGTTCTTCGATACTTGCATTTACCACTTCATTGAACCTGTGGCTGAAAGCTTCCACATTCTCCGGCAACATGGAAAGACCAGCTGCTGCAAAATGCCCTCCATAGCCCAGCAAGTGTTCCCTACAGGCATAAATGGCTTCATATAAATTAAAGCCGGCTACGCTTCTGGCGCTTCCCGCCACAATATCGCCGCTCCTGGTAAGCACTACTGTAGGGCGATAATAATGTTCGATCAGTCTCGAAGCAACTATTCCTACCACGCCCTTGTGCCAGTGTTCCCTGTATACAACAGAGGTTTTCCGGTTAACAAATTCTTTGTCTGACCGTATGATCGATAATGCTTCTTCTGTAATACTGCTATCGGCTTCTTTGCGGTCACTATTGTCGGCGTGAAGCATTTCAGCGAATTGCATCGCCTTTGCCTCGTCTTTTTCGATGAAGAGCTGAACAGCCTTTCTTGCATCGTCCATCCTGCCTGCGGCATTTACTCTTGGAGCGATAACGAAAACGACATTATTTATGGTAAGTCTTTTTTGGATGCCACCCAGTTTGATGAGCGCACGTATACCGGGCGAAGGCAGGTCATTTATTTTTTGTAAGCCAAAATAAGCAAGGATGCGGTTTTCTCCCGTCATAGGAACAATATCTGCCGCAATGGCAACTGCCACGAGATCAAGATAGCGGTGATAATGCTCTTCATCAAGATCATAAAATTCGGCAAGTGCAGCCATTAGTTTAAAGCCAACACCGCAACCACAAAGTTCTTTATAGGGGTAACTGCAATCTGCCTGTTTGGGATTTAATATAGCAACTGCAGCCGGAATTTCATTTCCGGGCAGATGGTGATCACAAACGATGAAGTCGATGCCTAACGTTTTGGCATAGGCGATAAGTTCAATGGATTTAATTCCGCAATCCAGGCAGATAATTAAGCTAAAATAATTTTCAGCTGCGTAATCAATACCCGCTTTGCTTACACCGTATCCTTCGCGGTAACGGTGAGGAATATAAAAGTCCACCATTGCTGGTTGATAAATACCTGTTATAAACTGGTACATCGAAGCCACTGAGGTAGTGCCATCAACATCATAATCACCAAATACAAGGATCTTTTCATTGGTAGTTATGGCTAAATGGATCCGGTCTACCGCTTTCTGCATGTCTTTCATCAGCCAGGGGCTATGAAGCATATCCAACCGGGGCCGGAAATAATTTTTTGCATCTTCAAAGTCCTCTATCCCTCTTTGTACAAGAATAGTACAAATGGTTTTGTTGATACCCAGCACCTGTTGCAGGTGATATTGTTTACCGGCATCAGCAGATAATATATTCCAGTTCTTTTCCAAGATCAGTATTTTCTATCGGTGGTATAACGGACAAGTTCCTCCAGGGCGTTTCTGACAGGAGATACAGGAAATGTATAAAGAATTGCCAACGCTTCATCGCGGTATTCGTTCATTTTTCCCTGGGCATATGCAATGCCACCGGCATCATCCACGCACTTTAGCACAAACTTAATGCTCGCAGGATTCCTGTTCTCATTTTTCACGATGTATATAATTCGTCTTTTGGTGCTTTTATCAACATTGTTCAGTGTATAAATCAACGGCAGGGTAAGTTTTTTTTCTTTGATATCGTTGCCCGTAGGTTTACCGATATTTTCAGTACCATAATCGAAAAGGTCATCTTTTATCTGGAAAGCAATACCTACTTTCTCGCCGAAAAGCTTCATGGTTTCGGTCACTTTTTCATCTTTACTCGTGCTATAAGCACCCACGGCACATGCGGAAGATAATAATGAGGCCGTTTTATTTTTTATGATCTCGAAATAAATGCTTTCATCCACATTGAGTTTACGGGCTTTTTCCATCTGCAATAATTCGCCCTCACTCATTTGCTGAACGGCATGCGTTAAAATATGGAGATGCTGAAACTCGTTGCTCGATGTGGAAAGAATGAGGCCCTTCGCAAAAAGATAATCACCCACGAGGACGGCAATCTTATTTTTCCATATTGCATTGATCGAAAAAAAACCACGGCGTTCCATGGATTCATCTACCACATCATCATGAACGAGTGTAGCGGTATGCAGCAACTCTACCATAGCAGCTGCCCGGTAAGTGCTTTCATTGATTTCCCCGTTTAATTTAGCGCTCAGGAATACGAACATGGGCCGGAGTTGCTTGCCCTTCCGTTTAATGATAAATTTCATTATCCGGTCAAGGGTAGCCGTTTTGCTCCGCACTGCATCCGAAAACTTCTTTTCAAAGGTATCCAGCTCCTTACCGATAATATTTTTTACAAAATCCATTTTAAAAAAGGCAATATAGTGCAGTGTTTGGCCTCAGCAAAGTATTTTATTTTCCAGCGCTGTTTTTTAAAAGAAAGCCGGGGTACCTGAATATTTTTCAGCAGATGCAGCAAAAAGGCGCATAAGGAGCTCAGGAATATAGCTAAAACCCTCTGTAATTGAAAATTCTGGAATTTAAATAAATACTAAAAAATTTTGGTTTTTGGGTTGCATTCAATATTTTTGCTATTAATCAATCGTATATTTAGAAATCTATCAATCATTAAGTTATGTCAAGCAAAAAGTACAAATTATTACTAGCGGTGTTTTTGGTCTTCGCTACAACTGCCTTTTCGCAGGTTAAAAAAACCTCGACGAGTGGTTATGACGTGTATGACTCCACTGTTATTACAAACAAAAGACAGCCACAACAAAATGAATTTTGGAATAACAATTACAATTTCCCTTCTAAGCCCAGAAACATGTGGGAAATCGGTATTTCTGCCGGCGCATTTAATGTGATGGGAGATGTGAATGGTTTGTTTCCAACATTAGGAGAAGCAATACATGTTCGTAAAGCACTTGGTTATGTTTTTTCTTTGCGTTTACAATATCTTCATGGCGTTGCAAAAGGACAAAACTGGCTTGCTTCAGAAGGATATGCGAACAATGGTCCATGGGTAGAAAAAGGATATACCGGCATGGTATATTACAACTATAAAACAGAAGCCCAGGATCTTAGTTTACAGGGAATCCTTAGCCTGAACAACATTCGTTTCCATAAAAATAAATCTTCCTGGGTAGCATATGCCGGTGCCGGTATAGGTGCTACTGCTTACAGGACAAAACTGAATTTACTGAATGATGCAACAGGTGCAACTTACGCCGACCTGTTTTCAACAGTTTATGCAAGTCCACAAGTTTATAAAGACAGGAAGGATATCAGGAAAGCATTAAAAGCAGGAATGGATGATTCTTATGAAACAGATGCGCAAACTAACGGAGAACGCAGGCCGAAATTAGGAAGCAATACATTAAGGGTTTCAACCACTATATTGGCAGGTATCCAATTCAAGCTTTCAAAAAGGATCAATATAGCGCTGGAAAATCGTCATACATTTATTCATGATGATTTAATGGATGGCCAGCAATGGCAGGAAAATCCGGCTTCAAGCCCGGCTCAAACCGGCAACTGGGATTCTTACAACTACGCTTCTCTTGGTTTAAATTTCAATCTTGGAGGCAAATCTGTTGAACCACTTTGGTGGATCAATCCACTGGATTATGCATATGGCGAGTTGAACAATCCAAGACATACAAAATTCCCGAAACCACAGTTTGATGATGCTGATGGAGATGGGGTAGTAGACCAACTTGACCGCGAACCAAATACTCCGGCTGGTTGCCCGGTTGACAGTCATGGTGTATCACAGGATACAGATGGTGATGGTGTAGCTGATTGCAAAGACAAACAATTGATTACTCCAACAGAATGTCAGCCAGTTGATGCTGATGGTGTTGGTAAGTGCCCTGATCCGGAGTGCTGCAAACACATTGATACAGTAGCTAAGAAAGAATGCCCAACAGACTACCCAAGCCTTTCATTCAAAGGAAACGGTGCTACTTTATCAAGCGATAACAAAGCGATGCTTGCAACGGTTGCTGCTAAAATGAAAGCAAACCCGAATTGCAATATCATCATCAATGGTTATCCTGATCCATCAAAAGCTTCACAAGGTGTTTGTCAGAAGAGACTGGAAGCAGTGAAGAAATACCTCGTTGAAGGCCAGGGAATCAGCGCCGACAGGATCACCACGGAGTGCCTGAAAGAGGCTGGCGATAAAAATACAGTTGACATTAAGTCAAACTAAAATAAGTCTTAATTCCACTTTTTGCTCAATGATGAAACCCTCCCTTTTTTGGGAGGGTTTTTTATGCCCGGGTCCTTTATAAAAGACTTAACAAGCCTTTTTTGGAGAATTAGTCAATTACCGGCATTTTTGACCCCAAAATCCATTAATTTTGCACTTCTTTATGAGATCACTTAAAATTGCAGTTCCTTTTCTTTTGCTCCTGGCTTGTCTGGCTTCCTGTAATAAATTCAGCAAGGTTCAAAAGAGTAAAGACCCTGAATATAAACTTGCAAAGGCCGAAGCGTATTATGCAAAAAAGAAATACCACAATGCCCAGCAACTTTATGAAGAATTATTTCCCATATACAAAGGAACCCAGAAATTTGAGGACCTCTATTATAAGTGGGCATATTGTTATTATTATCTTGACATGTACAGGGATGCGGAAAACCTGTTTAAAGGTTTTTTAGAGGTTTTTCCCAACAGTTCCAGGGCAGAGGAAATAGATTATATGCGGGCTTATTGTTTTTATATGGAATCACCGAAGCTTGAACTGGAGCAGGTAAATACGGTAAAGGCCATGGGAATGATGCAGACCTTTATCAATACACACCCGGCTTCGCCACGTGTGAAAGATGCGACAGAGATCATTGATAAAGCAAGAGAAAAGCTCGAATTAAAGGAATACAGGGGAGCTAAATTATATTATGACCTGGGAGAATTCAGGGCTGCAGCAATTGCTTTTGGATTATTGCTGAATGGTTATCCTGAGTCTGCAAAAGGAGAAAATTATAAACTGATGGTGGTAAAATCCTACTACCGTTTTGCAAAACTGAGTATACCGGAAAGGCAGGCAGAACGTTTTGAAAAAGTGGTAGATGAATACCAGGATTTTGTTGACAGGTATCCCGATAGTAAACTACTGAAGGATGCAGAAAATTACAGTAACTTAAGTAAAAATAAAATTAAAGAAATACAAAATGAGCAAACTTCGTCGTCAGCTAAGCGCTAATACAAGCAGTTCTGTTGAACCAAAGAAATTATCTGATCTCAAAGACAGGACAGGTAATTTGTATGAGTCAATAGCTATTATCGCAAAAAGAGCGAACCAGATAAATATTACCATTAAGGAAGAATTGCACAACAAACTGGAGGAATTTGCCAGTCACACTGATAGCCTTGAAGAAATACATGAAAATAAAGAACAGATAGAAATATCACGTGCTTATGAGCGTATGCCAAACCCTTCTTTGCTGGCTACCACTGAGTTTATCGAGGATAAAGTGTATTTCCGCAAAAATGATGAAGACCTGTTCAGCTAAACCATCCGAACTTTTACATCTTCTTTTAATTAAGAAGTTATAATTTTAGTCCCGCAACCAGCGGGACTTTTTATGTTAAAAGGTAAGAAAATACTTTTAGGGATATCCGGTAGCATTGCAGCTTATAAATCTGCAACACTGGTGAGACTTTTAGTAAAGGCCGGGGCCGAAGTAAAGGTAGTGATGACTCCTGCTGCTACAGGATTTATAGCTCCGCTTACCTTGTCTACACTTTCGAAAAATGAAGTCTTATTTGAACTTTCAGAAAATAATTCCTGGGCCAATCATGTGATGTTGGGCCGTTGGGCAGATCTTATGCTAATAGCGCCGCTAAGTTGCAATACCCTGGCTAAAATGTCGGCAGGGATCTGCGATAATTTGTTGATGGCTGTTTATCTCTCAGCCATTTGCCCGGTGATAACAGCGCCCGCGATGGATGAAGATATGTGGTTGCACCCTTCCACAAAAAAGAATATCAGGCAGGTTGAATCTTACGGGAATATGGTGATTCCTGTAGAAAACGGCGAATTGGCCAGCGGTCTAAAAGGTGAAGGCAGGATGTCGGAACCAGAACATATTGTTAGTTACCTGAAAGAGTATTTTCTTAGAACGGGACAATTAGCAGGTAAGAAGATATTGATAACCGCAGGCCCAACATATGAAGCCATTGACCCGGTAAGATTTATTGGTAATCATTCATCGGGAAAGATGGGCATTGCACTGGCGGATGAATGTAAAAAAAGAGGCGCGGCGGTCACGCTGGTATGCGGACCGGTAAGTGAAACAATAAACGCCGGGATAACAGTTATAAAAGTGACTTCTGCTGAAGAGATGTATAATGCCTGTGTTGACCTTTTTCCTTCCGTTGATATTGCAGTAATGAGCGCCGCTGTAGCGGATTATACCATTGAAGACCCTGCTATGGAAAAAATAAAGAAGAATGGTGACTCCATGCTACTGGCCCTTAAAAAAACAAAAGATATCTTAAAAACACTGGGGGAAATTAAAAAAGAAAACCAGTTGCTGATTGGCTTTGCGCTGGAAACAAATAATGAAAAAGAACATGCGCTTAAAAAGTTACATAGTAAAAATGCCGATATGATCGTTTTGAATTCTTTAAATGATCCGGGAGCAGGGTTTGGGCATGACACTAACAAAATCGTTATTTTTGATAAAGAGGGAAATGAACATCATTTTGATACAAAACCCAAAACAGCAATAGCCGCTGATATTATAAACACTATCATCAAATTCTCCAATGGGTAAAATTAAATTTCTGATCCTGTTCCTCATAATGTCGCCATGTGTACATGCGCAGGAATTGGCTGCACGGGTATCGATAGTAACCAGTCGTATCGGGACCAACGTAAATAAAAACGTGTTCAATACATTGCAAACTGCATTGAATAATTTTTTGAATAACCGCAAATGGACCAATGAGAACTATGCCCCTGTTGAAAAAATAGACTGCAATTTTTTATTGAACCTTGAATCAACAGATGAAACAAATGTATACAAAGGATCATTAACCATCCAGGCTGCACGCCCCATATTCAATACTTCCTATCTTTCTCCTATAATCAACTATAAGGATGATGATATTTCTTTTAAGTATGTGGAATTTCAGCAGCTTGATTTTAATGAGAACAGGGTAACGGGTACCGATCCGCTGGTTTCTAATCTTACAGCCATTTTTGGATATTATGCAAACGTGATACTTGGATTTGATTATGCTTCGTTTTCACCTCATGGTGGAGATCCATACTTTCAAAAAGCACAGAATATTGTGAATAATGCGCCTGACGGGAGAAGTATTTCCGGCTGGAAAGCTTTCGATGGGATCCGGAATCGTTACTGGCTGATGGAAAACATGTCGAACAGCCGTTATACGATCATGCACGATGTTTACTACAATTATTACAGGCTTGCCATGGATAAACTTTATGATGATGACAATAAAGCAAGGGTGGAAATGCTGAATGTATTAAACCTGCTGGATAATTTTAACAAAGACAACCCGAATACGATGATCAACCAATTCTTTTTCCAGGGTAAATTCACAGAACTGATCAATATATTTTCAAAAGCTACACCACAGGACAAGACAAGGGCCAAGGAATTACTGATAAAACTTGATTTAACCAATGCGAATAAATACCAGGACCAATTAAAATGAGGAAACTATTTGCATTATCCGTCCTGATATTATTTTTGTCGTGCAAAAAAAGAGTTGTTCCCGAAGGTATCATGGAACCGGAGAAGATGCAGGCAGTATTCTGGGATTATTTCCGTGCAGATGCTTATGCCAGGGAGTTCAATAAGAAGGATATATTGAAAAATGACACGATCGAAAATGCCAGGCTTCAAAAAAAGATATTCAGTTACTATAATATCAGCCGGGAAGATTTTAACAGGAGTTACAATTATTATTTTGCTCATCCGGAATTGATGAGTGTATTAATGGATAGTATGGTGGCTAAACAAACCAGGCGCAAACTTCCATCAAAAACAAAAGTTCCATAATATTTTTTTTATGAATAAGATATACAGGGATGCTGATCATGCCGTGAATGATATCGGCGACGGAAGTACTTTAATGCTCGGGGGATTTGGTTTATGCGGCATACCCGAAAACTGCATTGCAGCGCTCGTAAAAAAAGGAGTAAAAAATCTTACCTGCATTTCCAACAATGCCGGCGTTGATGATTTTGGTATTGGCCTGCTGCTGAAACAAAAACAGGTAAAAAAAATGATCTCCTCTTACGTAGGAGAAAATGCAGAATTTGAACGCCAGTTGTTGAGTGGAGAACTGGAAGTAGAACTGGTTCCCCAGGGAACGCTGGCTACCCGTTGTATGGCCGCCGGTTACGGCATGCCGGCGATATTCACACCTGCAGGTGTGGGAACCGAAGTGGCAAATGGGAAAGAAACAAGGAATTTTAACGGTAAGGATTACCTGCTGGAAATGGCATTCAATGCTGACTTTGCCATAGTAAAAGCATGGAAAGGAGATACACAGGGAAACTTAATTTATAAAGAAACAGCACGCAATTTCAATCCTATGATGGCCATGGCTGGTAAACTAACTATTGCTGAAGTGGAAGAATTGGTGCCCGTAGGAACCCTGGATCCCAACCAGGTACATACGCCCGGAATTTATGTTCATCGTATTTTCCAGGGAACCAATTACGAAAAAAGAATAGAGCAAAGAACCGTAAGAAAAAAATAATGTTATAACATCTCAAACGCCCCAACTCATAATTCATAACTCATAATTCATAATTCTTCATGGCTTTAGATAAATACCAGATCGCTCAGCGCATTTCACGGGAATTAAAAGATGGTTTTTATGTGAACCTTGGAATCGGGATACCCACGCTGGTGGCCAATTATATTCCGTCCAACATCAGTGTAGTACTGCAAAGTGAGAATGGTTTGCTGGGTATGGGCCCCTTCCCGGTTGAAGGAGAAGAAGATGCTGACCTTATCAATGCGGGTAAACAAACGATCACCACCTTACCAGGTTCTGCATTCTTCGACAGCGCCATGAGTTTTGGTATGATCAGGTCGGGTAAGGTAGACCTTACCGTATTGGGAGCCATGGAAGTAAGCGAACATGGAGATATTGCCAATTGGAAAATACCCGGTAAAATGGTGAAGGGGATGGGGGGCGCAATGGACCTGGTGGCAAGTGCAAAAAATATCATTGTTGCAATGATGCATACCAATCCCAAGGGCGAAAGTAAACTACTACCTTCCTGTACACTACCGCTAACCGGTAAACGATGCGTAAAGAAGATTGTAACCGAACTGGCCGTGCTGGAGATTGCAGACGGATCTTTTAAATTATTGGAAAGAGCTCCGGGTGTTTCTGTAGAGGAGATCAAAGAGAAAACAGCCGGGAAGCTGGTTATCGAAGGAGAAATTCCTGAAATGTCATTTGAATGACCGGCCATATTAGTAAGTTAAAAGGGTTGATAAAATTAACAGCCTGGTAATCTGTCAATTTTATCAACCCTTTCAACAATATAATTTATCAATTATACCTTTGGAGCCGCGGCTAAAATTTCTGCGCTTACTCCACTTGCGTATTTTTCAAAATTCTTAATGAACTGTTGCGCCAGGTCTTTTGCTTTGGCATCATAGCTGCTTTTATCAGCCCATGTATTGCGTGGATTTAAAATTTCAGCGGGAACACCAGGGCATTCTTTCGGCATCATCATTCCAAATACAGGATGTGCTTCAAATTCAACATTATCAAGCTTGTCTTCCAGGGCTGCTGTGATCATCGCCCTGGTAAAAGGAAGTTTCATACGACTTCCTACACCATAAGGACCGCCACTCCAGCCTGTATTTATCATCCACACATTCACGTTATGCTGTGTCATTTTCTTTCCAAGCATTTCAGCATACTGTCCTGGATGCAAAGGAAGAAAAGGAGCACCGAAGCATGCACTGAAAGTTGATTTTGGTTCTGTAACACCCGCTTCTGTACCGGCAACCTTTGCGGTATAACCGCTGATGAACTGGTACATGGCTTGTCCGGGTGAAAGCCTGCTCACCGGTGGCAGTATACCATATGCATCAGCAGTAAGAAAGAAAATATTTTTTGGCATCTTTCCTATAGATGGTTCAAGTGCATTGCTGATAAATGAAAGCGGGTAGCTCACCCTTGTATTTTCGGTGATCTTTTTACTGCTGAAGTCGATCTTATTGGTTCCTTCGATGAAGCTAACATTCTCTACCAATGCGCCAGGCTTGATGGCATTATATATTTCCGGTTCTTTTTCTGCACTCAGGTCGATTGTTTTTGCATAACAACCTCCTTCAAAATTGAATACTCCTTTATCGGTCCAGCCATGTTCATCATCACCGATCAGGCTCCTGTTTGGATCTGCACTTAAGGTTGTTTTACCCGTACCACTTAACCCGAAGAAAATCGCAGTATCACCATTCTTACCCATATTGGCCGAACAGTGCATACTCAATACATTTTTATCATGGGGTAAAATATAATTCAGGATAGTAAAAATTCCTTTCTTCATTTCACCCGTATAACCTGTACCACCGATCAAAATCATTTTCTTTGTAAAACTAACCATGGCAAAATTGTGTTGCCTTGTACCATCTGTTGCAGGATTTGCCCGGAAACCAGGTGCCTGTATGATATGCCATTCGGGCTTGAAATTCTCCAGTTCATCTTCAGTAGGTCTGAGGAACATGTTATAAGCAAATAAATTGCTCCATGGATTTTCGTTGATTACCCTTATGTTTAACCGGTAGGCCGGATCTGCACATGCATAACAATCTCTTACCCATACCTCTTTTGCATTTAAATAATTAACCAGCTTTTCATGCATCTGGTCAAAATATTTTGCATCCAGGGGAATATTAAAATCGTTCCAGTGAACAGAATCTGCTGTTAACTCATCCTTTACGGTAAACTTATCTTTAGGACTACGGCCGGTGAATTCGCCGGTATTGATCAGCAAGGCACCTGTGTCATTTAAAACAGCTTCTTTTCTTTGTACCGCTTGTGTGCTGAGTTCAGACGGAGTTAGTTGGTAATGAACGGGCTGTGTTGGATGTAAACCTACCTTTTCCAAAGCTCCGAGAGGGGCTTCAGTCATTGTTGTAATTGACATAGCAAGTAATCGTTTAGTTAAGGGGACAAAGGTAGTACTTCATTGTTTTAAAAAGAATAGCAGCCTTTTTTGTCAATATTAATATTGTTCAAATAATCCTTTGATTTTTGCCAAATATTTAAAAAGATAGTAGATTTTTAAGACGGAGACGTGAAAATCCTGGGTTATATTAAATCCTGTTTATTTTTATATTTTCTTTCGGCTTGCCAGCTTCTTTACAAGGCAAAAATTTTATACTGTATATTGTGTTTTAATTTCATTTTACCGCAAATTTCATAACCCCGTTTAATTTCTCCTGATGAAATATCTTCCTTTAAATGCTGACATTTTTGTCCAGAACCGCAAACGATTTATTGACAGAATGGATAAAAACTCAATTGCCATTTTTAACAGCAATGATGAGTTGCCTACAAATGGCGATGGCCAGTATAAATTCAAACAAAATTCTGATCTTTTCTGGCTCACAGGTATTGAACAGGAAGACAGTATGCTTGTATTGTTCCCTGATAACAGCGACGCAAAATACAGGGAGGTATTGGTGCTTGTGAGGCCAAATGAACTAAAGGAAAAATGGGATGGCCACCGGCTGCGGACAAATGAAGCGAAAGCAATATCTGGTATTAAAACGATCGTATGGCTTGACTCCCTGGATGGCCTGCTGCAGCCATGGATACATAATGCAGATACCATCTATTTAAACAGTAATGAGAATGACCGCAAGGCAAACCTGGTACCGGTAAGGGATTACAGGTATGCAGCGGCTATGAAAGAGCGTTATCCCCTGCACAATTACAAACGAAGCGCAAAGATTTTAAAAGATTTGCGAGGTATTAAAACAGCTTTGGAAATAGAAGTGATGCAAAAAGCCATCGATATTACTGATAACACATTCAGGAGGCTTTTAAAATTCATAAAGCCAGGCACCATGGAATTTGAGATCGAGGCCGAGATATATCATTCATTTTTATCGCAACGTGCTACCGGTACTGCGTATGGTTCCATTATTGCAAGTGGCGACAGGGCGAGGACACTGCATTATGTGGAAAATAACCTTGAATGTAAAGACGGCGAATTACTGTTGATGGATTTTGGTGCGGAGTATGGAAATTATTGTGCCGATCTCACCCGTACCATACCGGTGAATGGAAGGTTTGGACGTCGCCAAAGAACGGTTTACAATGCATGCCTCCATTTACACAGGTATGCAGCAAGTATATTAAAACCGGGTATTTCTATTGTAGATTATACAGAGAAGGTAGGTGATGAAGCTACTGTTGTATTTCAAAAGATAGGATTGCTGAAAAAATCTGATATAAAAAATGAGGATCCTGAAAACAGGGCCTATAAAAAATATTTATACCATGGCATTTCCCATCACCTGGGTATTGACGTGCACGATCTTGGCACACGTACTGAACCGATCAGGGCAGGCATGGTATTCACTGTTGAACCTGGTATCTATATTGAAGAAGAAAAAATGGGCATCCGCATTGAAAATAATTTCTGGATAACAAAAAACGGTAATAAAGATTTGATGAAAAATATCCCGATTGAAGCAGATGATATTGAGAGATTGATGAAGAGGTAAGGAAGACCTCAGACCACTGACAACGGACCACTGATGTGAGGGATGATTATATGAAGAGTTACAAATTTTTGTGAATGTATGGGATTCAAATTTGAAAAGTTAGAAATATGGAAACTTGCAGTGGATTTGGCAAATGATATTCATTTATTGACCAGAGAATTTCCAAAAGAAGAAATGTTTTCTCTAACATCTCAAATGAAACGGGCCGCAGATTCTGTTTCGTTAAATATTGCAGAAGGTTCTACTGGCCAGTCAAACCCTGAACAAATAAAATTCCTCGGGTATCCCCAACGTTCTGTAATGGAAGTCGTGAACTGTCTGTATCTTGCCATAAAGAGAAACTATATCGATCAGCATAAATTCGATGTGTTTTATAAGAAGTTGGATATATTGGCTTTGAAAATTCAATCATTTAAAAAAGCGCTAAAATAATTTACTACAGCAGTGGTCCGTTGTCCGTCGTCTGTGGTCCTGATATCATGAAACAAATTCCAAACCTCTTTACCCTCCTGAACCTCGTATTTGGTTGCCTTGCTATTGTAGCAACTTTGCAAAACGGAATAACCATTCAATATAGTGCTGAAGGAGGGCAGTTTGTTGACGTTTCTGAAAAAATCTGGATGGCATCCATGTTCATCGGGCTTGCAGCGGTAGTGGATTTTTTTGATGGTTTTATTGCCAGGCTTTTTAATGTTAGTTCTGAAATGGGCAAACAACTGGATTCATTGGCTGATGTAGTAAGCTTCGGCGTTGCCCCCTCCATGATTATTTATCAATTTCTTCGCATGGCCTGGGCAAAAGAAGAGGATGGGATTGACATTTCAATTATTTCACTTTTCCCTGCTTTTATTATTGCAGCCGCCGCTGCCTACAGGCTGGCAAAATTCAATCTCGATACAAAACAACAATATGGCTTCAGGGGAATGCCTACTCCCGCGGTAGGTTTGTTGATCGCATCTTTTCCGATGATCTACTGGCATGCGGAAAGTGAAACTGCCACTAATATACTTACAAACAAATGGGCCTTATATGCATTGATCCTATTTCTTGCATGGATCATGATTAGTAATGTTCCTATGATGGCAATGAAGTTTAAGAACCTGTCGGTACAATCAAATCTTTCCAGGATAATACTGGTTGTTATATCCGCGATCGCTGTTATGTTGTTTCACTGGCTGGCTGTTCCGGTAATATTTATCAGTTACATTATTTTATCTTTGGCCTTTAAAAATGAATCGAAATGATATACACAGCTCAAATAAAGGTAATGCCATTGAAAGACCTGCTTGATCCACAGGGTAAAGCGGTATTGGGCGGTTTACAAAACCTTGGCGTAGCAGCCATTGCTGATGTGAGAGTAGGTAAGCATATAGACCTGCAGATCAATGCGGCATCAAAAGAAGAAGCTACAACGATCGCATCTGATGCAGCTAAGAAGCTGTTGGCAAATCCTGTGATGGAAACCTTCGAAATATCAATTAATTAAGCAGCCATTAGCCTTCGTCATTAGCCTCTGCAGTACAATGTTGGCTTTTGCTAACGGCTACAGCTAATAACTAACAGCTGTTATGCTCTACATCGTTCCTTCTCCTATTGGTAACCTTGCTGATATTACTTTCAGGGCAATAGACATCCTGAAAACGGTTGATCTTATCCTTGCTGAAGATACGCGTACATCATTGGTTCTCCTGAAACATTACGATATACAGAGGCCGGTTTCTCCTTATCATCAACACAACGAACATAAGATCGTTTCCCATCTTTGCGAGCAACTTGCTGCCGGTAAAAAAATAGCATTACTCACCGATGCAGGAACTCCTGGTATCAGTGATCCGGCTTTTTTACTGGTGAGAGAATGTATTAAAAATAATATTGCTGTTGAATGTTTACCCGGCGCTACCGCATTTGTTCCTGCTCTTGTAAATAGTGGTCTCCCGATCAATAGCTTTTGCTTTGAAGGATTTCTTCCCCTGAAAAAGGGAAGACAAACTTTTTTAAAAAAGATGGCTGTTGAACCGCGTACCATGGTCTTTTATGAAAGCCCGGTGCGACTTGTAAAAACTTTGAATGATCTTATTCAATATTTTGGTGAAGAAAGGAGATGTTGTATAAGCCGCGAGCTCACAAAAAAATTTGAAGAAAATAAAAGAGGAAGTCTCCGGGAAGTGCATGATTACTTTAATGCCAGGCCTGTAAAAGGCGAAATAGTGATCGTGGTACAGGGCAATGAATAACCCACTCATATATTTTGTTTTTTTTCATAACCACGATTCGACGAAATTTACCCGATAAATTAATCTACAATGAGATTCAAACAGATTTCCTTATTCCTTATTGCTAACTTTTTATTCCTTATTTCAATTGCGCAGCCAGAACGCTGGCAGCAAAGAGTGAAATATACAATGAGCGTGGATGTTGATACATTGACAAACAGGTTTACCGGGAAACAAAAACTTGAATACAGTAATAATTCGACGGATAAACTCACCAAAGTATTTTATCATTTATACTGGAATGCATTTCAGCCAAACAGCAGCATGGATGCCCGCAGCAGGGAATTGGGTAAGATACAGGTGAATGGCCGTCCCGACTGGGATGGAAGGGTAAGAGACAGGATTCTTAACCTGAAAGACAACGAGATTGGCTATCAAAAAATCATCTCGCTAAAGATGAATGGTGTTCCTCAGCCATTCAAATATCATGAAACAATACTGGAAGTAAATCTCACTACACCCATATTGCCAAAAACAAAAGTGGTTTTTGATATGGAGTTCGAGGCGCAGGTGCCTTTACAGATCAGGCGGAGCGGGCGTGATAATCCTACAACAGGTGTGCGTTACAGTATGAGCCAATGGTATCCCAAACTATGTGAATATGATTATGAAGGATGGCATCCCACGCCTTATGTAGCAAGGGAATTTTATGGAGTTTGGGGAGATTATGATGTGAGCATCCGCATTGATAAAACATATAAGCTGGGAGGAACAGGTACTTTGCTAAATGCCAGTGAAATCGGGTGGGGCTATGATAAGCCAGGTACTGAGTTGAAACCAGCTGTATCGGATAAACGCTTATGGCATTTTAAAGCAGAGAATGTGCATGATTTTGTATGGGCAGCAGATCCTGATTACAAACATCTTGTAAGAAAGGCACCGAATGGGATTACCACTTTGCATATTATTTACAATTATAAACCTGCTAACCCGAGGAATGATAGTTTGTGGGAGAAGGTCGCTGATGCTGCTGTTACGGTAATGCCTTATATGGAAGCCCATTTTGGAAAATATCCATATACACAGTATTCGTTTATACAGGGGGGCGACGGGGGAATGGAATATCCTATGGCAACCCTGATCATTGGACCATCATTGGGTACTGTTTTTCATGAATGGATGCATAGCTGGTACCAGATGATGCTTGGTACCAATGAAAGTATGTACGCCTGGATGGATGAAGGCTTTACCAGTTATGCAGAAACGCTGGTTTCTAATTTTTATAATAAAAAATCTTCCATAGATGATTATAAAGATGCTTTAAAAAGCCAGCCGGATAATGAAAAACTTAAACAACTTATTGAATCGCTGCCGGATAATCATTCAGACGCCTATTCCGGATATTATACGCTTGTAAAGAGTGGCCTGGAAGAGCCAATGACCACTCATGCCGATCATTACAATACCAATTTCGCCTATAGTATAGATGCCTATTCCAAGGGTGAAATTTTTATGGAACAACTGGGTTATATTGCTGGAGCTGCAGTAAGAGACAAAATACTTCTTGAGTATTACAGGATATGGCGTTTCAAGCATCCGAATGCAAATGATTTTATTCGGGTAGCCGAAAATGTGAGTGGGTTGAAACTGGATTGGTACAAAGAATACTGGGTTAGCACTACAAAAACCATTAATTATGGTATTGATAGCCTATGGGAAGAAAATGGTGTTTCAAAAATCAGGCTCAAGAGAACGGGTCAAATGCCGATGCCGATAGACCTGCAACTTACTTTTAAAGATGGTTCAACGGAAATGCATTATATACCACTTAACCTGATGTTTGGTAATAAACCCAATGAAGATGCTTCACAAAAAAGGATAGAACATGAGGAATGGAGGTGGACGCATCCAACTTACATTGTTGAATTCAACCATAAACTATCCGATCTGAAAAAGGCAGAAATTGATCCTACCAAACGAATGGCAGATGTAGAACATAAGGATAACCTGTTAGAATTAAACTGGTAAAACAAGTTTCTATCTTTCTGCAATAAGTTTATAACCTAAAAATTGTAAACTTATTTTTTTGGCTGGTACAGTAAATATTTTTCTTTAAAATACGGTTCTGGGAATATTTTGTCAACATCCCACACAAATGGTTTGCAACCGCTTTCAAAAATCTCTTTGGTAAGATCACCTCCTTTTAAACAAACCAGGCCGTTGGGAGTATCTTCATTGGTATCCTTATTTTTTTTAATCAATGGCTTACTCCAGGACCATAGGTCTTTGAGTGGTGCAACAGCCCTGGAAACCACTGCATCGAACTTCCTGTTTGTAATGTTTTCCGCTCTTGAATGTTGCGTAGTTACATTTTTCAACCCGATTGCCTCCGCGATTTCTTTTACTACCAATAATTTTTTATTGATACTGTCTACGAGATGAAATTCAACTTCCGGGAAAAAAACCGCCAATGGCAGGCCGGGAAAGCCGCCGCCGGTACCAAGGTCCATTACCTGCATGTTCTTCACAAAATTGAACTGTGCGGCGATCGCTAAAGAATGAAGAACATGGTGCATGTAAAAATTCTCCATATCCTTTCGGCTGATCACGTTTATTTTCTCGTTCCATTCACTGTATAATGCTTTCAAACCAGAAAGCTGATGCTCCTGTTCTTTACTGAAAGAATCAAAATATTTTTTTAGTATATCCATTCAATATTGTGATAATAAAAATAAGGAATTCGAAGATCACTTATGAGCCAGGTTATTTCCATGTTGGCGCTGGTTTTTTAACCAATGCAGGTGCAAATATGAAATAATAAAAAAACATCCACAGGTCAAAAAACAGGAATAGGGGGAAAAGGTCTTTCTCTCCAAGTTTCCGCAAACATTTTCCATAAACAATTGCCTGTAATACCAGCCTGCCGGCAAAAATGATCAAAGCATATTGCCAGTTATAAAATATACACGAAGCGATGAGTAAGGGGTAAAATAAAAAATGGGATAAGGCGTATAGCCCCAACAGGAATTTGTGAAAACCTTTGTAATATTTCCCAGTTGTATAATGACGTTTCTTTTGAGATTTCCATTGTTTCCAGGTACCGGCAGGTTTACTCAACGTAAAACTGTTTTTATCGATATTGATCTTTGTGTTTCGCCTTGTTGCAGCTACATTAATAAAAAGATCGTCATCTCCGCCTGGTATTTTATTATGGGCAGCAAAACCCTTGTGCCTGAAGAAAACTGTTTTCTTATAACTGAGATTCCTTCCCACACCCATATACGGTACTCCCGCTAATGCATAGCTGAAGTATTGTAAGGCTGAGTGAAAAGTCTCCCAGCGTATAAGTTTATTCAGTAAGCCAGGGCTTTTATGAAAACTACCATATCCTAATACAATCTCCGTATTGCCTGTATAGGTGGCCTGCATACTGTCTATCCAATGATCACTAACCGGAACACAATCGGAATCAGTTAACAAAACGATCTCATGTTTGGCTGTTTTTATCCCGATACTTAGCGGGAATTTCTTACCAGGGATCATTTTGGCTTCCTGGGTGAGGTTAACAACCTGCAATTGTTTATGAAGTTTTTTATAATCTTCTAAAATATATTTGGTTTCATCAAAGGAATTGTCATCGACAACAATCACTTCATGGCTGGCTGTGAAATCCTGGCTTAAAACCGACGGGAGATTTTGCAACAGATTTTTAGCTTCATCCCTGGCACATATCACCACACTTACCGGCTGAGATTGGGTTGCTTTGTGCCGGGCTTTATAAAAACTCAGCCTGCTGAAAAAAAACAAAAAGTAAAATAACTGAATGAATGCAACCGTACAAAAAGCAGCAAATACAATCAACTGCCAGTGGAGCAATAGTTTTGATAAATCCATTGCCGCAAAAATAGGATTGAATCAGGAATTATGACTTATGAATTATGAATAGGTGATTAATTAGGTTAGTTTCTGCCAGCTAAAGCTTCTCCTGCTATGGACGATTTGGTCATAAAGGCTTTTTTAAATTTATATTTGCATCCATTTTTAAAATCATCGTGGTACATGGCGGCATTACAGTTCGAAATAAATATTACGGATAACGCAACCAAAGCGAGGGCCGGTAAGATCAGCACCGACCATGGAGAAATAATGACGCCGATCTTTATGCCAGTTGGTACAGCAGGTACTGTAAAGGCCGTTACGCAACAGCAGCTTAACAATGACGTAAGGGCGCAGATCATACTTGGTAATACTTATCATCTTTTTTTAAGACCGGGATTGGAAATACTTGAATCAGCCGGGGGATTGCACAAATTCAATGGCTGGGATCGGCCCATCCTCACCGACAGCGGAGGCTACCAGGTATTTTCATTGTCGGGAACCAGGAAGATCAACGAGGAAGGCGTCATGTTTCAATCTCATATTGATGGTAGCAGGCATTTATTTACACCCGAGAATGTAATGGATACCCAAAGAATGATCGGGGGAGACATCATCATGGCTTTCGATGAGTGTCCGCCCGGCGGAAGTGCATACCAATATGCAAAGACGTCCATGGAATTGACACATCGCTGGCTTGGCAGGTGTTGGAACCGCTTTAATGAAACACCCGATAAATACGGTTATACACAGAATTTATTTCCCATTGTGCAGGGTGGCGTTCATCATGACCTTAGAAAACTTTCCTGTGAATACATTGCTTCAAAGAATGCAACAGGAAATGCCATTGGGGGCTTGAGCGTGGGCGAACCTATAGAAACCATGTATGAAATATGTGAGCTTTGTTGTGATCAATTACCAGCTAATAAGCCAAGATATTTAATGGGAGTAGGAACTCCCTGGAATATCCTCGAGTGTATTTCAATGGGTGTTGATATGTTCGACTGTGTAATGCCTACCCGCAATGGACGTAACGCTATGCTTTTTACATCCAAAGGCATTATTAATATTGATAACAAAAAATGGGAGAAAGATCTCTCCGTTATTGATGATGGGATCGACTGCGAGGTAAGTAATTTCTATAGCAAAGCATATTTAAGACACCTTGTAAAAGCCAAAGAATACCTGGGTTTAACAATCGCCAGTGTACATAACCTTGCTTTTTATCTTTGGCTGGTGGGGCAGGCGAGAGAACATATAATAAAGGGAGATTTTAAAAGCTGGAAAGATGAAATGATCATCAGGCTTCAACATAAATTGTAATATGAAAATTGCGTTGCAAAAGGACTGAAAATTATAAATTGTAATACCTTTGACCCTCTTTAAATATTATTTCTATGAATAAAAATTTTCTTTTTCTTATTCTGTTCTTTTTAGTGCCGGCAATATCTTTCTGCCAGGTTCAAAATGCTTCCATTCCAAAAGATGCGCAGGTGGATGTTACCGTGTCGGATTTTAAGAATAATATGCTCAATAACGAGATCATCGTGTTCAGGAGCAGTGCTAATGAAAAAGAATACCAGGGCCTCACGAATGATTCCGGGAAGTTCTCAGTACGCTTGCCTTCAGGCGCCAAATATGAAATTTTCATTCTTGGATTTAAAGATTCTACCAGCTACAATGTATTGGATATTCCTGCTCCGACGGGTAATGCCTATTATAAAAAACCTTTTAAGGTAAATGTACAGTTCCAGCCTTCAAAAACATTTGTACTGGAGGATTGTAATTTTGAAACCGGTAAGGCAACACTGGAACCGGAATCATATGCCGTATTGGATGAACTGGTGGCTTATCTTAACAGGAAGGACGATGAGAAGATAGAAGTGGGCGGACATACGGATAATGTAGGCTCAGCTGCTTCCAATATGGTGCTTTCCCAGGACAGGGCAAATACAGTAAGGGCTTACCTGCTCACCAAAGGGATCGATCCTGCCAGGGTAACGGCAAAGGGTTATGGTATGACCGTGCCTATCGGAGACAATAAAACGGAGGAGGGCAGGGCACAGAACAGGAGAACAGAAGTAACCATTTTGAATTAAGATAATACAACTACACGATAAAAATCCCCCGATGTATCGGGGGATTTTCATTTATAATAAGCTGAAAATTTTAATGGAGGTCTGCGGTTTGGAGAATATTATCTGTATGTATGGCAATACCAGCTGCCGCCACATCTACATTGTAATCTCCCTGGATCAGGCCTATATTACGGGCATAATAACTCTTAATATCAGATACAATTGTACCGGGAGGAAGCAGGGTGCTGCTTAAATCAGTTTTAACTGCTATCACATCGTTGTAAGTAATTCCGCTTACCACTTTTGTGGTGCCTTTTTCCAAAATGGTATAGGTAATATGAACCGGAACATCTCCTATTCCCGTAACGGTAAGGGTAACATCCTGGGCCCAGGTTTCATTTTGGGAAAGATTGTCCTTAAGATAAAGTTGTTCAATAGAAGTTCCGGCTGCAGCAACCGCCTGGAACTGGTAATAATCATTCGCCGTTCCATTCGCTGTCACATTATAATAACTATGTATACCACCATTAGTATGTTTGAGGATTTTATAAACTTTTGAATTGATGGAACTATCTCCATCTATCGTAACCGTATCTATAACAGCACTTTGAGTGGCCAATCCTGAATCAGTAACCACCCGGTACGTCCAGCGGGTACCATTTACAGTATTCATATAAGGTTTATCTGCAACCGGGTCAACGGGATCGGGTTTGTCCTTTTTACAGGAAATCACTATTGTACAGATCGAAAGCAGGGCGAAAAAAGCTTTTTTCATAAAAGTTTGTGTTTTATTATGTAATATCAGTATTTTTTTTGGTTAATAATTAAATAATTCCTCTTATCTTTGCGCTCCCAAATTTATGGCTAAACAGGCACTTATTAAACAGGACGGAACGATCGTGGAAGCGCTCAGTAACGCTATGTTCAAAGTGAAATTAGAAAACGGCCATGAAATTCTGGCAACAATTTCGGGAAAAATGCGGATGCATTATATCCGGATCCTGCCAGGTGATAAAGTAGGGGTAGAGATGAGCCCATACGACTTAACAAGGGGTAGGATCATCTTCAGGTATAAGTAATTAAAAAACAGCTATTAGCTAAAAGCTATTAGCAATTGGCTAATAATAAAAATAAATCAAAATGAAGGTTAGAGCTTCAATTAAAAAGCGCAGTGCAGATTGTAAGATTGTGAGGAGAAAAGGGCGCCTGTATGTGATCAACAAAAAGAATCCACGCTTTAAGCAAAAGCAGGGATAAGCAATTCAAAAATTTATAATTAATAATTCATAATTCACTATGGCTCGTATTGCCGGTATTGATATACCAAAAAACAAAAGAGGAGAAATTGGCCTGACCTATATCTATGGTATTGGACGTTCTACTGCACAGTACATCTTAACCAAAGCTGGTATTGACTTAAATAAGAAAGTTAACCAGTGGAATGATGATGAGCAGACGGCCATTCGTAATATTATCACAAACGAGATCAAAACTGAAGGTGCATTGCGTAGTGAAACCCAGTTGAACATTAAGCGTTTGCTGGATATCGCCTGTTACCGTGGATTGCGTCACCGTAAAGGGTTGCCGGTTCGTGGACAGCGTACACGTACCAATAGCCGTACAAGGAAAGGTAAGCGTAAGACGGTTGCCGGTAAGAAGAAAGTAGCTAAGAAATAATTGATTAGCTGAAGGCCGATGGCTGACAGCTGATATATGACTTGATCTTTGAATCAGCGCCGGATCGCGGAAGTCAGCAGGAGGGTTGGTTCAGTCCCGACACAGTGTCGGGATAAAATTTTAAAACGATTACCTACATTATTTAAATTATGGCAAAAGCACAAGCCACCAAGCAGCCAAGCGCTAAAGCAGCTGCGAAAAAGAGAGTTGTAAAAGTAGATAGCCACGGAGATGCACACATCGTTGCTAGTTTCAACAACATCATCATCAGTTTAACCAATAAGAATGGCCAGGTTATTTCATGGTCTTCTGCCGGTAAAATGGGTTTTAAAGGAAGTAAGAAAAATACTCCTTATGCAGCCCAGATGGCCGGTGCAGATGCTGCTAAAGTAGCATTGGATGCAGGTCTGAAAAGAGTTGATGTATATGTAAAAGGACCAGGAAGCGGCCGTGAAGGAGCTATCCGTTCTTTATCACAATCCGGTTTGGAAGTTTCCATGATCAAGGATGTTACGCCGTTACCACATAACGGTTGCAGGCCTCCGAAGAAACGCAGAGTTTAAAAAAGTTACGAGTTATGAGTGCCGAGTTTCAAGTGTCTTCATAAAACTCAGGTATCTACTCATAATTCATAACTCATAATTCATAACTATTATTAACGGGTGTATCATCGATTTTAAAAGGTCTTTTGATGGTACATCGTCACTAAAAGACCAACTACACAATTATGGCACGTTATACAGGGCCCAAAACAAAGATCTCCCGCAGGTTTGGAGAGCCTATCACAGGCAACGGTAAGTGGTTAACAAAGAACAGCAACCCTCCGGGTCAGCATGGCGCTAACAAAAAGCGTAAAACACTTAGCGAATACGGCTTACAGTTAAAAGAAAAACAAAAAGCAAAATACACATATGGTTTGCTGGAAAAACAATTCCGCAAAACATTTGATGAGGCTGCACGTAGAAAAGGTGTTACGGGTGAAAACCTGATCAAACTGCTTGAAGCACGTTTGGATAACACTGTTTTCAGGTTGGGAATTTCACCTAGCCGCCAGGGTGCCCGCCAGCTGGTTAGCCATAAACATATTACTGTTAACGGTGAGATCGTAAACATTCCTTCTTACAGTTGTAAGCCAGGTGATGTGATCGGGTTGAAAGCAAAAAGCGCCGGTAATGCGTCTGTTACAGGTAGCCTTCGTGGTAAGAATGCTAAATTCAACTGGCTTGACTGGAGCGAAGCAAACATGAACGGAACTTTTGTTGCTTATCCTGAAAGAGAAAGCGTTCCTGAAAATATCAGGGAACAGCTGATCGTGGAATTGTACTCTAAGTAATTTTGAATTCAAAATGCTGAATTCAGAATTGCCGTACAAGTGAGTGACACAACGATGATGAGTGGAGTTACTGAAGCTCGTCAACAAATTTTAAACAATTAAACACAAAAAATAAAAATGGCCATTTTTAATTTTGTAAAACCAGACAAAATAGTTCTTCAGAAAGCAACGGACTTTGAAGCACAGTTTGAATTCCGTCCGCTGGAACCAGGATATGGTGTAACTATTGGTAACGCTTTGCGCAGGGTATTGCTTAACTCTTTAGAAGGTTATGCAATCGTTGGGATCAATATCGCAGGCGCTGATCATGAGTTTGCAACATTGAAAGGAATTACTGAAGACGTTACTGAAATTATCCTTAATCTGAAACAGGTTCGTTTTAAAGCAAAGGTTGACCATGAAGTAAATACTGAAAAGGTTACCCTTTCTATTAAGAACAAAACTGAGTTCACTGCCGGAATGATCGGTGAGGCATCACCTGCATTCGAAGTAATGAACCCTGACCTGCTTATCTGCACCATGGATAGCAGCGCAAAACTTGATATCGAAATAACGATTGGCCGTGGCCGTGGTTATGTTCCTGCAGAAGATCATAAAGACAAGAGTTCTCATTTTGGATATATTCCTGTTGACGCTATTTACACTCCAATCAAAAACGTAAAGTATTTGATCGAAAATACGAGGGTAGAGCAGCGTACGGATTTTGAAAAGCTGATCATGGAAGTGGTTACCGATGGTACCATTCATCCTGAAGAAGCAGTTAAGCAGGCAAGTCGTATTTTGATTCAGCATTTGATGATCATTACTGATGAGAACATCACTTTCGATACAAAAGAAGATAAGAAAGAAGACCTGGTTGACGAACAAACATTGCAACTGCGTAAGATGTTGAAGACACCGTTGGAAGACCTCGATCTTTCAGTACGTGCATTCAATTGTTTAAAAGCAGCAAAGATCAATTCATTGAGCGAACTTGTTCAGTACGAACAGGAAGACCTGATGAAGTTCAGGAACTTTGGTCAGAAATCACTGAGCGAAATAGACCAGGTGTTACATGAAAGAGGCCTTAGCTTCGGAATGGACCTGAGCAAGTTGAAACTGGATGATGAATAATTGAAACACGAATTTTTGTAACACGAATTATACGAATTACACTAATTCCACGAATTAAATACAAAGACTTATAGCTTGCAGCTCATAGCTAATAGCTTTTTTCAAAACAAGTAGGTTGTAAATCCTGACACGGTACAGCCGAATAAAAACAAAGTCAAATGAATCACGGAAACAAAAAGAACAACCTTAGCAGAACGGCTTCTCACAGGAAGGCGTTACTGATGAACCTGGGTTGCCAGCTGATCACTTATAAAAGGATCACAACAACAGTTGCAAAAGCAAAAGCTTTGCGTACTTACATTGAACCAATTATCACAAAAACAAAGCACACCGAATCTAAGGAAGTGATCATGCATAATCACCGCCTTGTATTTAGTAGCCTTAACGACAAAGATGCAGTAAAAGAATTGTTTACCGTGGTTGCGCCAAAGGTTGCCGGTCGCCCCGGTGGTTATACGCGTATCATCAAATTGGGTACACGTACCGGTGATAATGCTGAAATGGCAATGATCGAACTGGTTGACTTCAACGAAATCTACGGTAAAGGTACAACGGCTGCTGCCGCTGAACCAGCTAAGAAAACACGTCGTGCAGGTGGTAAGAAGAAAGCTGCCGCTGCTGATGCTGCTGAATCAACAGACGAAACGACAGAAGCATAATTTGAAAAATTAATTTCCATATAGCCCCGATATTTTATCGGGGTTTTTTTTGTACCAAATGTAAAATGTGAAGAATTTATTTTATCAATCCATTCCTGAATTAGTTTCTTTGCAAAACCTTTCTAATAAATGAGCCTACAAATAAAACAACCCGCGGTATTAATTCTCGCTGACGGAACAGTAGTTTATGGGAATGCTTTTGGTAAAAAAGGTATTGCTACCGGGGAGATCTGCTTTAATACGGGGATGACAGGTTACCAGGAAGTATTTACCGACCCCAGTTATTATGGACAGGTATTGATCATGAACAATGCTCATATCGGTAATTACGGGGTAAAATCAGCGGATGTTGAAAGCAATGGTGTAAAAGTAAAGGCTGTTATAGGCCGTAACCTCGAAGAAAAATTCAGCCGTTTTATGGCGGATGATTCCATGCAGCAGTATTTTGAATCGCAGCAGGTGGTTGCCATTGACGGGGTAGATACAAGGGCACTCGTGGATCATATCCGTACAAAAGGTGCTATGAATTGCATCATATCCTCTGAGGAAATGGATATTGATAAATTGAAAAAGCAATTGAAAGAAGTGCCATCGATGGATGGACTGGAACTTGCTTCCGTAGTAAGTACCAGCAACAGCTATGAATTGGGTGATACAAAAAGTAAGATCAAAATTGCTGTACTTGATTTTGGCGTAAAGAAAAATATCCTGAACTGCCTGGTTGAAAGAGGTGCACATGTAAAAATATATAATGCAAAAACTGATTTTGAAACATTGCAGCAATTCAATCCTTCCGGATTTTTTATCAGCAATGGTCCTGGCGACCCGGCACCAATGGACTACGCTGTAAAAACGGTGAAACAGATACTCAAATCAGGTAAACCGCTTTTTGGAATATGCCTGGGTCACCAGTTGCTGGCGCTTGCCAATGATATACCTACATTTAAGATGCATCATGGGCACAGGGGACTGAATCACCCTGTAAAAAATATCATTACCGGTAAGTCGGAGATCACTACACAAAACCATGGATTTGGCGTGGACCCTGAAGCCGTGAAAGCAAATAAGGATGTTGAAATAACACACCTGAACCTGAATGATAACAGCATTGAAGGAATAAGAATGAAAAATAAAAAGGCATTCTCAGTTCAATATCATCCGGAAGCTACTCCCGGTCCGCATGACAGCAGGTATTTGTTTGATGAGTTTCTCGCTATGATTAATAAATAGAAGCACGAATTACATGCACCAATTTCACCAATTAATACAACGCATTTCTTTCTTAATTCGTGAGATTCGTGTTTAAAATTCGTGGCTTATCTTACTTTCGTATTATGAAAATCGCAATCATCAACGGCCCCAATCTTAACCTTCTTGGTAAAAGAGAAATAGATATCTATGGAGGAGAATCATTTGAGGTTTATTTACAAAAGCTAAAAGATAAGTTTCCAACTGTTGAATTCTCGTTTTTTCAAAGTAATGTAGAAGGTGAACTGGTCAATGAGATACAAAGAGTAGGATTTTCCTATGATGGAATTATCATCAATCCCGGCGGCTACACCCATACGTCAGTAGCAATAGGAGATGCAATTGCTGCTGTTACAACTAAAACGATTGAAGTTCACATCTCCAATATATTCGGGAGGGAGGAGTTCAGGAAATTATCACATGTATCTGGTAAATCCGTGGGTGTGATCAGTGGAATGGGATTGAAGGGTTATGAACTGGCCATTAGTTATTTTTTATAAAGCCCACTTCTTCAACAAAGATTTTACTTGTTTCCTGAGCCTGTTCAGTTGAGCAAGCTGGTCCTGTATAAAGCCATTGTCTTCCAGACGGCCAATAACATTTATCATCTCTTCATTATTTTCATAGATCATTTTCCGGTAAGGGTTGGTATAGTCTTTTGCCCTTGTATCATGAATTCCTTTTGTCATCCATTCTTTTGTCGCAATTGTTTCCGCTAATAATTTTTTAAAAAGTTCGGGAGTAAATTGTTTGGGACCGATGTTTAGTATTTCAAGCAAACTCGTGTAAGCATGGTTCAGTTTATCATTTTCGTATTTACTTCCCTGTACCTGGTAAAAGCTATGTACATCTTCCCAGTTCTTTGTCTTACCATTCTTGATCGATCTTTTCAGGTGATCAACTTCTGAATCGGTAATAAGTTGTCCGCCAATATTTCGCCAGGTGCTTCTCGATACTTTGGCAGACAATGATTTTTTAAAACTTTCAAAATCCCCGAATTTATTGTTGGTTATATGATGCAGCAACTGCAAGCAACCATATAACTGTATGATCTCGGTATAAACTTTTATTGATTTCTGTACTTTTAGAATTACTGTAGCACGCTGCATGTTTTCCCAGCCGGAGATGATCGCTTCATCTTTTTCATTTGGCTCCAGGTTTTTTAATATGGTAAGCGCATCAAAAATATCATTGATAGTATCGGGAGCCAGGTAATCGTATTCTATATACTGGGTTCTTAAAATTCTTTTATCGCGGTCTTTATATTTCCATGCATTTCTTTCCAGTGCATACATATTATACATAAACCAGTAGCCAGGCATAACTACCAGCCTGTTATTGGAAACATCATTGCTCACCAGGCAGAAGGGGATTTGTATATTCAGCTCTGCAGGGAAATCTCCTTTTGCAAGGATCGTGAAAGAGGCAAATTTGGAATTGTGTTTCAGGCTAACGCATAATCCCGGCCAGAAACCCCGGCCAGCAATGATTTCACCATCTGCACTCCGGCTATTGTGATTGCTTCCGATAGTAGCCCCGGCTGCAATATTGCTTTGCCCCATCACGAGCGAAGCACACAGGAAAGAATTATTATGGTGCTGTTCATGGGAAGGAAAAATCAGTGAATTCAACACTTCGCAACAGGAGATAGTAGAATTATTCCCGAGATAGGAGTTGATCAGCCTGGCACCATATTTCAATTGTGAATGAGAGGCCGTAATAAAACGTACAGCCTTTACCCCGTAAAAAATGCGGCACCCGAATCCTATAATGCCATTTACCAGTTCGCAACCTTCACCGATCTGTGAATTACGATCGGCATCGCTGTTAATCGTAAGATTCTTTAATTTATTTGCCCCTTTAATATAGGCATCGGTTCCTATACTTACGTCTTTGATGATCGCACAATTTTTTATTACAGTACGCTCACCAATTGTTCCATAATAACCGCGTTGCTTATCAAATTTCTTTTCGGTGAATTCTTTGAATTTTTCAAGTAGCTCTTTATCATCCCTGTATTTGGTCCACATATAGGCATCACCGGCAAGCATTCCATTAAATGGTATGATGGGGCGGCCTCCGTTCTCATTACAAACCTCTATCCATACACGCTGTTTTTCATCTTCCCCCTCTTTAAGAATGCCGTTACCAAATTTAGAATAACTGGTAGTGGCAAGTTCATTCACGTTCGCAATCATCACATCATTGGCAACGATATAATGACTCATGTAGCTGACGTTATCAATACAGACATTATCGCCGATATCACAGCTGATAATAGTACTGTTGTACAAACCAACAGCCATCCGGAAATTATGGAATTCGCGGTACACCGGTTGAAGGCTGCCGATGCGGACAAGACCGAAAAATTTACAATTTCTCACCAGGCTTGCATTGAATCCGGCAGTTACGAATACCCTGCCCCAATTGTCGGATTCATTGCGGTTATGTACCAGTATGTCGATTTCTAAAATGCTGAGCGCACGGTATTTGATCCCCTTTGGATTCTGTGCATTCCGGAGATAGTATTCATCCTTTCCTTTCGGAAGATATTTTTTGTCTATGAAATTGTACCCTAGTTCTTTTACCGGGTGTGTCTGGATAATATTCATGAATAGATAGATAATTTACAACGGATAATGGACTATCGATATTCGAACAGGTACCTGTTCGAAATACTGGTATCGAATTTAATGCATTATTAATTATCAACTACTACTCAATTGTGATAATTATTCCACTGTTACACTTTTAGCAAGGTTTCGTGGTTTGTCTACATCAATTCCTTTGGCAGTTCCTACATAATAAGACAAAAGTTGCAAAGGAATTACCGTTAAAATGGGTGCTATTAATTCATCCGCGGTAGGGATGGAGAAGTAATGATCGCTTAATCCCGGGCTCACCTCATCACCTTCTGTAACGATGGAAATGATCTTTCCTTTTCTTGCCTTGATCTCCTGCATATTGCTCACGATCTTTTCATGATAAATGTCTTTTGTGGCAATGAATACTACAGGCAGGTTTTCATCAACCAATGCGATCGGGCCATGCTTCATCTCGGCAGCGGGATATCCTTCGGCGTGTATATAGGAGATCTCTTTCAATTTTAAAGCGCCTTCCAGGGCCACCGGGAAATTATAACCTCTTCCCAGGAACAGGAAGTCAGATGCGTTCTTATATATTTCTGCGATCTTGCGGATCTCTTCAGCATTCTTTAAAACAGCATCCACTTTTTCAGGAATATCTGCCAGTTCGTTAACAAGACCATGAAAACGTTCGTCGGTGATGGTTCCCATCTCTTTTGCCATCTTCAATGCCATCATGGCAAGCACGGCAAGCTGACCGGTAAATGCTTTTGTAGAGGCAACCCCGATCTCGGGTCCAGCATGTGTATAGGCACCTGCATGGGAAATGCGGGCTATAGAAGAGCCCACTGCATTCACGATACCAAAAATGAAGGCACCGTTTTCTTTTGCTTTTTCCAGGGCAACCAGTGTATCGGCTGTTTCTCCACTCTGGGAAATAGCAATGATCACATCACCCTTATTAACGATCGGGTTACGGTAACGGAATTCAGACGCATATTCCACTTCCACCGGTATACGGCATAGTTCCTCGATGATATATTCAGCCACGAGTCCTGCATGCCAGCTGGTGCCACAGGCAATGATCATGATCCGTTTTGCATTCGTGAGTTGTTCGATATGCTGTTCGATACCGCTCATCCTGATAGCGCCTGCTTCAGCATCTAAGCGTCCGCGTAAGCAATCATAAATCGTGCTGGGTTGTTCAAATATTTCCTTGATCATGAAATGATCGTAACCACCTTTTTCTATAGCAGCCAGTTCCATGTCGAGCTTGGTGATATAGGGTGTAACCTTTTCGTTGCCGATGTTTTTTAAAATGAGTTCATCGGGTTTTACGATCGCGAGTTCATAATCGTTAACGTATACCACTTCTTTGGTGTACTCAATAATGGGAGAGGCATCACTGGCCAGGAAATGTTCTCCTTTACCAATACCAATTACCAATGGACTTCCTTTCCTGGCAGCAACGATCGTGGCGGGATCATCCTGGTCCATAAGAAGGATACAATATGCGCCACTCACTCTTTTCAGGGCAATGCGCAATGCTTCTTCCAGGCTGGAGGCATTGTTCTTTTTAATATCTTCTATAAAATTTAAAAGCACTTCTGTATCAGTATCACTTGTAAAATGATAACCCTTCTTAACAAGTTCCTGTTTTATTTGTGCATAGTTTTCAATGATGCCGTTATGAATAATGGCGAGTTTGCCACTGGCAGAAGAATGAGGATGTGCATTGCGGTCACTGGGTTCACCATGTGTGGCCCAGCGGGTATGACCAATACCGATCGTGGCTTCCAGGTTTTTACCTATCACAGCTTCCTCCAAATCAGTTACGCGGCCTTTTTTCTTAAAAACCTTTAAACCGGTTCCATTCAACAGGGCAACACCGCTACTGTCATATCCCCTGTATTCAAGTCTTTTTAAACCTTTGATGATGACCGGGTAAGCCTGTCGTGGCCCGGTATAACCTACGATTCCACACATATAATAGTAATTTTTATTTTTTATTTACCCGGCTGTATATCGCTATATAGCCTCAGTGGCGTCGCACGCTTGTACACCAGTTTTTCAAGTGTGCAATAAACGTATTAGCCCTGGTTTATATTGTAGCGCAAATTACTGAATTTGTAGCCAATATAGACATGTTTTAATCACCGTATCCTGCGGGTTTTCCAGCGGTTTAACTTAATTTGTCAGTCAAAAATTGTAGTATGAAAAACATACTGTTGCTCATTGCCTTATTTTCGCTGAAAAATCCAGCAATGGCCCAGGACCAGTCTTTCCCGGATAATACGAAAATCTACCTGGTCCGGCATGCAGAAAAGGAGAGTGGAAGAGACCCGTTACTCACAGAAGCGGGAAAAAAAAGGGCTGGGGACCTGATGCGTACATTGAAAGGAAAAAAAATAGCCCGTATTTATGTTACCAATTATAAGCGTTCCTGGATGACGGCAGATTCGGTTCGTATCCAGTTAGGGATAGATACTTCTTATTATGCGGCTGATACAACTGGTGAAGGCCTTATTAATGAGATCAGAAGGAATAATGATTTTGGGAAAACAATATTGGTGATTGGCCACACAAATACAATACCTCCATTGATACGGGCGCTTGGTGTTAAGGATTATATGTTACATGAACTGCCCGATGAGGAATTTGATAATTTATTCCTGGTAAAATATAAAGGCAATAAAGTCTTTCTCGAGCATAAAAAATATGGAACCAAATCAACTCTGTGAAACTCTGTGGTTTATCTACGCGAAATTTCAACCACAGAGTTACACGGAGTTTCACAGAGGTTATAATAAAATTCCTTTGAGGAAGAAATAAGCAACGGAGAAATATATAACAATTCCCGTTACGTCCACCAGTGTAGCAACGAAAGGCGCAGATGAAGCTGCGGGATCCAGCTTTAATCTTTTTAAGATAAGTGGCAACATGGATCCCATCAGGCTACCCCAAAGAACAATGCCAATTAAAGAGAAGAAAATGGTCATGGCTACCAGTCTCCAGTAAACGCCATAATCAAATACATGGAAGTTTTGCCAGATAACTATCCGAAGCACGCCGATGCTTCCCAAAATTATTCCCAGCAACAATCCTGAGAATAATTCACGTCTCATAACCCGCCACCAGTCTCCCAGTGTAAGTTCGCCCAATGCCATTGCCTGGATGATCAGGGTTGATGCCTGTGATCCGCTGTTTCCGCCACTACTCATGATCAGGGGAATGAACAAAGCCAATACAGTTGCAGCTTCTATTTCCTTCTGAAAATACTGCATGGCAGTGGCGGTAAGCATTTCTCCAAGAAAAAGCAATACCAGCCAGCCAGCTCTTTTTTTCACGAGTTTAATGATACTGATATCTAGGTAGGGCTCATCAAATGCTTCGGTACCACCGATTTTTTGAATGTCTTCTCCAAATTCTTCTTCCTGTACCCACAATACGTCATCAATGGTAACAATCCCTAAAAGAATATTTTGCTCATCAGTAACGGGAAGGGCTACACGATTGTTCATTTTAAAAGCAGTATGAGCTACTTCCTGGTCATCGGTAACATTCAATGAAATGAAACGTCCATCCATTAACTCATTCACCCTGGTTTCGGGTGCGGCCAATATAAAATCACGGATACGTATATCATCCAGCAATTCACCTTTGTGGTTGATTACATAGATCACATCAATTGTTTCGATGTTCTTGCCAAACCTGCGGATCGTTTCAAACACTTCTCTTACTGTAATATCTTCGTATACATATACATAACCTGGCATCATGATCCTGCCCACACTGTTTTCGGGATAGCCCAGTAATTCCAGCGTTATTTTTCTTTCATCAGGCCCCAGTGTTTTGATAAGGTCCCTTACGGTACTCTTGGGTAATTCCTCTAAAAAAGCCACGCGGTCATCTGCAGGTAATTCATTTAATAATTCTGCCGATTTAAACGGGGTCAGGTTTTTAATGATTCTTTTTTGTTCACCAAGGCCCAGGATTTTAAAAACACTCGCTGCACGATGAAGAGAAAGATGGGAGATGATCTGCGTTTCGTAATCGGGATATTCGTCGATCAGGTGGGCCACTTCACTGATATTCTGGTTATTCAGGAATTCCTGGATAGCCAGTTTGTCTTCGGATGCAATAACCTCCTCAAACTGTTGCTGCAATGATATTTCATCAGTTTCTGTGTGCATTGCCGGATATAATTAGAAGCATCTTTTTACAGGACGCAATTTAGTTTATTTAATTTTAATTAATCGTTACTATGTCCTGAACAAATGATACAATCATATTATTTTCGTTTAACAGACGGGCATCATCGTTGAACATTATTTATGATCAAACCTTATTTATATGTAGAGCAAACTCCCAATAAAGGAAGGGCTGTATTTACGGCTGAAAATATTGCGAAGGGAACTGTTATTGAAGTTGCTCCTGTTATCGTAATGTCGAATGATGACAGAAAACAGCTGGATAAAACATTATTGCATGATTATATTTTCGAGTGGGGGAAGGAGCGGGATAAATGTGCCATGGCACTGGGCCTGGTACCTATCTATAATCATAGTTATAAAAGCAATTGCGAGTACTTTATGGACTTTGAGGATGACAGCATCATCATTAAAACTGTAAAGGCCATAAAAAAGGGCGAGGAATTAACCATCAATTACAATGGGGATTGGAATGATGGGAAGCGGGTTTGGTTTGAGGTCTCTGAGTAGTTACGAGTTATAAGTGCAGAGTTCCGAGTAGGAATAAGATATATTAAACAGCTTTTATATTGGAGAAATAATCTCGAATAAATAAAGTTCAAAATTGTGAATCTGCGTTAGTTTCAAAAAATAACATTTCTAATATAGCAACTCGTAACTCAGCACTCGTAACTAATTAAGCTTTTGTCTTAGCAAACTCCCTCCTTATAATATTCAACGCTCCACCAGCCTTAAACCATTCTATCTGTTGTTTATTATAGGTATGGTTCACCATGATCTCATCCTTCGTGCCGTCACGGTGTTTTATAACCAGTTTTATTTTTTTATTGGGAGCAAAGGTTTTCAGGCGTATGATATCGATCGTATCATCCTCCCTGAATTTGTCATAATCATTTTTATCATTGAATGTAAGCGCCAGCATTCCCTGTTTTTTGAGATTTGTTTCATGAATACGTGCAAATGATTTTACGAGTACGGCCCTTACACCGAGGTGGCGTGGTTCCATAGCAGCGTGTTCTCTTGAAGAGCCTTCTCCATAATTTTCATCACCTACTACAATGGTTCCTATGCCTGCGGCTTTGTATGCCCGTTGTGTTTTAGGAACTGGTCCATATTCGCCTGTGAGCTGGTTCTTTACAAAATCCGTTTTATCGTTAAAAAAGTTCACAGCGCCAATCAGCATGTTATTACTGATATTATCAAGATGACCACGGAACTTCAACCATGGGCCTGCCATAGAAATATGATCGGTTGTACATTTTCCTTTGGCTTTAATCAAAAGTTTTAAACCTTTCAGATCATCACCTTCCCATTCAGGAAAAGGATCCAGTAATTGTAAACGCTGGCTATCAGGAGAAACTTTTACCTGTACACTGCTACCGTCCTTTGCAGGGGCCTGGTAACCGGGGTCATCCACGGCAAATCCCCTTGGGGGAAGTTCATAACCGGTTGGTGCATCTAATTTTACTTTTTCTCCTTTGTCATTGATGAGCGTGTCGGTGAGCGGATTAAAATCCAGTGTACCTGCTATAGCCATTGCCGTTACTATCTCAGGAGAACCTACAAATGCAAATGTATTGGGATTACCATCTGCACGTTTGGCAAAATTCCTGTTGAAACTATGAACAATGGTATTCTTTTCAGCTTTTTCAGCACCTACTCTTGCCCACATACCAATACATGGTCCGCACGCATTAGCAAAAACTGTAGCACCTATTTTATCAAACGTGTCAAGGAAGCCATCTCTTTCAATCGTAAAACGAACCTGCTCGGATCCGGGTGTAATGGTAAATTCTGAGTTAAGTTTCAATCCTTTTTCAGATACCTGTTTTGCCAGGCTTACTGCACGGCTGATATCTTCGTAAGAAGAATTTGTGCAGCTCCCAATCAATCCTACTTCAATTTTTGTGGGCCAGTTATTAGCGGCAGCAGCTTCTTTCATTTTGGAAATCGGTGTGGCCAGGTCTGGTGTAAATGGCCCGTTAAGATGTGGTTCCAGTTCACTGAGGTTAATCTCAATTACCTGGTCGAAATACATTTCCGGGTTGCTATATACTTCTGCATCACCGGTTAAATGTTCAGCGATCTCGTCAGCCATATGGGCTATTTCTTCCCGGCCTGTTGCTTTCAGGTAGCGGCTCATGCTTTCGTCGTAACCAAATGTAGAAGTGGTAGCGCCGATCTCTGCACCCATATTACAAATGGTGCCTTTACCGGTGCAACTCATACTAATAGCCCCTTCACCGAAATATTCAACAACAGCACCTGTTCCTCCTTTTACTGTAAGGATACCTGCTACTTTTAAGATAACATCTTTAGGTGCAGCCCAGCCATTAAGCCTGCCCGTTAGTTTTACACCGATCAGTTTCGGCATTTTAAGCTCCCATGGTAATCCTGCCATCACATCACAGGCATCGGCGCCGCCCACACCAATAGCGATCATGGCAAGTCCACCGGCATTTACAGTGTGGCTATCCGTACCGATCATCATACCGCCGGGAAAAGCATAGTTTTCCAGTACTACCTGGTGAATGATGCCTGCGCCAGGTTTCCAGAATCCAATGCCATATTTATTTGACACAGAGGCAAGGAAGTCGTACACTTCACTGCTTTCTGAAACTGCGCGAGACAGATCTGTTTTACTGTTCACTTTTGCTTCAATGAGGTGGTCGCAATGTACCGTACTTGGTACAGCTACTTTATCACGCCCCGATTGCATGAATTGTAATAGGGCCATCTGTGCAGTAGCATCCTGCATCGCAACACGATCGGGCGCAAAGTCAACATAAGAATTACCTCTTTCATAAGCTTCTTTGGGCAATGCACCCCATAAGTGCGTATATAATATTTTTTCTGTAAGTGTGAGTGGTTTTTTTACAAGTTTACGTGCTTCCTGGATCTTTGAGGGAAAATTTGCGTAGACCTTTCTGATCATTTCGATGTCAAATGCCATGGTATAAATTTGAATTCTAAATTTATTGAGTAGAAATTATATACTAAAATAATGAACTGATGCGGTAAACGTATTTAGCGTTATTAAATTGCCAATACTTGTTTCCGTGTGCAAAATTACTTAAAATGAAGAAGGTTTTAGCTAAAAAATGAGTAATTTTAAGACCAGTCATTTTAATCTATTGTCATGAACAGGTTCAAGCATTTTGTAGAGTGGCATGTATTCGGGGTTTGTACGGCAATTGGCGAGAAGATGGGCATTGCCACGACAACGATCCGTAAATATTTTATCTACATCTCTTTCCTCACCATGGGTTCACCGCTGATCGTTTATTTTTTTGTGGCTTTCTGGATGAATATCAAGCGATATATCCTCAATGCGAGAAGAAATCCCCTGCGTTATCTTTAATCCTTTACCCAGGTTACTTTCTCTGTAAGTGGCCGGCGTGTGGCCGGGGGAGAAGGAACGGCAATATGCCCGATATAAAAAAAGCCCAGTAACCTGTCGTGTTCATCAAGTCCAAAAAAAGATTTGGCTTCCTCTAGGTAAGTGATGCCACCAGTAGTCCAATAACCACCCAGTCCATAGGCGGTAACAGATAAATATATATTTTCTACCGCACAGGCCACAGCTTCAATATCCTCCATTTCCGGGATCCGTTTTGTAGTGGTGCGTTTCATGCCGATGGAGATAATATGCGAGGCAAGTAGCGGATTTCGCTGTAGTTTTTGATATTTATCTTCTTTGAAATGATCCCCTGCGGATTTTTTGTAAAGCTTACTTTGAAATGACGCCAGTTTTTCAAGCCCCATGCCGGAAAAAACGGTGAAATGCCAGGGTTCCGACTGACCATGATTGGGTGCCCAGGTAGCGTTGATAAGAATTTGCTCAATGATCTCATTTTCTACTGGTTTACCCGGAACAAATTGTTTAGGAAATACAGAACGGCGATTTCTTACGAGGTCATTAAAAGAAGTGGGTGATTGCATTATGGAATTATAAATTATGAATTATGAATTATGAATTATGAATTATGAATTGAAGGTCATTTGATTTTGCAAAAGTAAGTGGAATGAATGCCGGGGTTGTTGTGAATTGGGGAAATTAATGATGGTTTCACGCAAAGAACACAAGGGTGCGATTGCGCAGGGATTTTAGCGAGCCTTGCGTGAAATAAAATTTATACAACTGCTGCTCTTAGCTTTACCAGCTTTTCAAGTAGAGGTTCCAATAAATCAAGCCGTAACATGTTGGCGCCGTCACTTTTTGCTTCTGCAGGATTTGGATGGGTTTCAATAAACAATCCATCAGCGCCGGTTGCAATGGCCGCTTTCGCGATCGTTTCTATCAATTGCGGATTGCCACCTGTGATACCTGATGTTTGGTTGGGCTGCTGTAATGAATGAGTGCAATCCATGATCACGGGGACAAAATGTTCTTTCATCCAGGTAATATTGCGATAATCCACTACCAGGTCCTGGTAACCAAAACTATTACCCCTTTCCGTTAGCCATACAAAATCGTTGCCGGCCAGTTTGATCTTATCTACGGCAAATTTCATGGAAGGACCACTAACGAACTGGCCCTTTTTTACATTGACAATCTTACCGGTTGCTGCTGCAGCCTGCAAAAGATCGGTTTGCCTGCAAAGGAAGGCGGGTATTTGTAAAACATCAACATACTTTGCCGCAATGGCAGCTTCCTGTGCAGTGTGAATATCAGTGATGGTTGGCAATGAAAATGTAGCGCCTACCTGTTTAATTAATTGTAATGCTTTTTCATCGCCGATACCAGTAAAGGAAGAACCACTGGTGCGATTGGCTTTACGGTAAGACGCTTTGAAGACATAGGGAATCTCCATTTTTTTGCAAATACCGGCTACTTTTTCAGCGATCTCAAAAGGCATGGTATCATTTTCAACCACGCATGGACCTGCTATAAGGAAAAAATTATTTTTATCGTATTGCTGGCCTGTGAAGAGCGCTTTCAGATTATCATTCATGCTGCAAAATTAGCTAATATTTTTTCTTTGCAGATATAGATAATAAGTACCGGGAAGATTTGTATTTTATTTTTTCATTTACATTTACAGGATAATATTTAAAAATGGTAAAAGAAAGAATACTTGTTATTGGTGCCAGCGGGCAAATCGGTGTTGAACTCACCCTGGCATTGAGAAAAATTTACGGTAATGCCAACGTGATCGCTTCTGACCTGCGTGAAGAAAATGCATTGCTTAAAGGCACGGGCCCTTATGTAAGCCTGGATGTAATGAACAAGGAAATGCTGCATGTACAGGTAATACGCCAGGGAATTACCCAGATATATTTGCTGGCTGCAATCCTTTCTGCCACCGGAGAAAAGAATCCCAACCTTGCCTGGAGTCTCAATATGCAAAGCCTGTTAAATGTACTTGATATTGCCCGTGAAGAAAAGCTGCACAAGGTTTACTGGCCGTCATCTATTGCTGTGTTCGGGCCCACTTCTCCCAAAGTAAATTGCCCTCAGCAAACCGTTATTGAACCGATCACAGTGTATGGGATAAGCAAATATGCAGGTGAATTCTGGTGTAATTATTATAATCACCGTTATGGAGTGGATGTGAGAAGCCTTCGTTATCCAGGCCTCATCAGTTATAAAAGCGCTCCGGGTGGTGGAACCACGGATTATGCCGTTGAAATATTCCACGAGGCATTGGACGAGAAAAAATACGAGTGTTTTTTAAAGAAAGACACTTACCTGCCCATGATGTATATGCCTGATGCCATTCGTGCAACCATTGAACTCATGGAAGCCGATGCGTCAAAGATATCCATACGCACTTCATACAATATTTCAGGTATGAGTTTTTCGCCTAAAGAAATAGCAGCTGAAATAAAAAAGCATATCCCGGAATTTTCCATCTCTTATCAGGAAGACTACCGGCAGGCGATAGCCGATAGTTGGCCTCAAAGTATTGACGATACCGTTGCTAGAAAAGACTGGGGATGGAAAGAAGAATTTGATCTTGCCGAAATGACAAAAGATATGCTGGAGAATGTGCCTTCTTTTGCATAATGTGATAGTTGATCCGGCCAATAAAATATAATCACTGCCAAACCCTTTTTATGAGAAAACTTTTATTCCTTTTTATTATTGCACTTGCCTGTTCAGGCAATGTATCTGCCCAGGCTTATTCAAAACGCAGTTCTGAAATAAGTGCCGGCTATGGGCTTATCAATGTGTGGAAGATATTTTTGCATAAGGTTGTTGATATCCCGGATTATAAAATAACATCTGCAGGCGTTTTCACATTGATCTATGAATATGGTATCACAAAACGATTCAGTGCGGGCGTTTGTGGAAGCTATTCACGCATCCAGGGTGAAGCTGAAAAATACCAGTTGCACGATCAGCTTACTGTTCAGTCATTACTGGCAAGGGCCAATTATCATTTTTGGACCAGTGCCAATATTGACCCTTACATTGGCGGCGGTATCGGTATTATCAATTCAAAATATAAAAACTTAGATCCTCATACTGTTATACCAGATCTTAATAAAAGAGTTCCGAGCACCTTGAATTTTTCAGGTCAACTGGGTATAAAATATTTTCCATCAAAGCATTTCGGTTTTTATTCGGAAGTGGGTTATGTGGGTGGTGCCATCGTGCATATCGGGATTACAGAAAAATTTTAATGAAGTCTTCAAAATACTTTTTATAAAGTACCCTGCTGTTCAATGAAAAAATTATTATTCATTATTGTTAGTCTTTTCTTTTTTGTTACTGTTGCCTGTGCTCAAAAAAGCAGGCAATTCAAAAAATTTAAAGGGGATGCGGCGGTAGGTTATGCTTTATTCAATAATAATAATGGAGAACTTGCATTGAACAGGGGTTTTATTTTTGCACTTGAACCCCGTTTTGCTGTTAAAGACAATTTTACCGTTGGGCTCAGGATAGAAACCATCTATTTAGGGAAAAATACAAGTTCCACCACAACTGGTGTACTTATACCCGATAACTATACTTTAAAACTGTATGGCGGTTTTGTGGCGACGGCTGATTATTATTTTAATAACAATTACTCAATCCGCCCTTTTGCAGGCGCCGGTGCAGGGTATTATTATACAACCACGCAAAGTGATCTTTTCGAAGATGCAACAGTAATTACAGAAGATACAAAGTGTGGTGGTATGATCCGGGCAGGCGCAGAAATAAAACATCTAAGGCTTGTTGCGGAATATAATATGGTTCCATCCTGTACGATCACGTACCGAAATAAAACCGGGGTTATTGTTAATGAAGAATCACATAATTCTTATTTCTCGTTAAAGGTGGGCTTTTGTTTTGGGGGCGGACCAAGAAAATGATCCGGATCTACAGTTAAAACCCTGAAATCCTTCATTTAATCGTCCAAAAGCTCAAAAGGGACGTTGAGCTCATAAAATACTTAAAATTATGTAGCTGAGGGAATTAAAAATCATTTTACTTTTGCATTAGTAAGACTTAGGCTGGTACCAATTAAAGCAGCCACACTTATTTTATAACTAAAACGCAATGTATGAAAAAGATTTATTTAATTGTTGTAATGGCAATTTGTTCAATTGCCTCTTATGCGCAGATTTCCGTTGGCGGACAGATCGGGGCCAACCTTGCAATGGGCCATGCAAAATATAGTTCAACACCAGGTGCCGTTTATGCAGGCCTTTCAAATGATCCCAAGCCAGGCTTTATGATTGGAGTGCTTGCACAGGTTGATTTCGGTAAACTTGCATTCAGGCCTGAACTGAATTTTATACAAAAGGGTAGCAAAACCGGTTACGTGGGCGACCCATATGCCAGCAAGATCACCTTAAATTACATTGAAGTACCATTAAACGTTGTGTACAATATGGATTTGGGTCCGGGTAAATTATTCTTTGGTCTTGGGCCTGCAGTTGGAATCGGGCTATCTGGCAAGGATAAGTATAAAGATTATAATGCCGACGATGTACTTGTTAGTTATAAAGATGATATAAAGTTTGATGGCAAAGCGAATGCGAGCGATAATGCTGATCATTTAAAAAGAGTGGATGTGGGAGCAAATATTCTCGCAGGCTACCAACTGCCAATGGGCGTATTTGCAAAAATTGGTTTCACGGAGGGATTAATTAATATTGATCCTGATGATAACAGTAAATACCATAATAGGGGAATAAGCCTTTGTGTAGGGTATATGGTTGGTGGCAGCAACGGAAAAAAGAAAAAATAAATAACTACTAATTATTCAAAGCCGCTTTTAATTGAGCGGCTTTTTTGTTTTCTTTATGCAACGATTTGCAGGGCTTAACGTATTTTATTGTTGATTCATTAACTAAAACTACCACTCATGAAAACAACTCTTTTGATCAGCAGCCTTATTTTATTTCGTTTGATAGTATTGCTCAGCCTGCTTTTGCCGTACAGGCAGGAGCAAATCTTTCTATTACAGGTCTTGGCCACCAGTCAAGTGTCATTAATAACAGCAAAACAGCAAAAATAGATTCTGATCCCCGATTAGGATTGCTTGCAGGGTTGATCGGTGAGTTTCACATCGGTAAATTCATTTGTTTTCGTCCCGAACTCAATTTTATTCAAAAGGGATATCATCGGGATCATTATGCGCTTGAATCAACACAAGACGCGAGAACAAATTACCTGGAGCTACCGGCAAACTTTACACTGGCTCTTCCTTCAACCAAAGGGCGTTTATTTATAGGTGCGGGTCCGGCTATTGCATTAGGTTTGTCCGGCAATATAAAGGAGACAGATATTTTTGACTACTACGGGAACCAGACAATCCATTTGAAGTTCGACGGCGTAGAACCTGTTTCAGATACAAAAAGGCATTTAAAAAAGTTTGAATTTTCACTTAACGCAATTATTGGTTATAAAATCACGAGTAAATTTTTTACTGCATTTATGTATACGCGTGGACTAACAGATAACCTTGCGAGAAAAGATGAATATAGTGAGTGGAAAAATTCCGGTTTGGCATTAAAGGCTGGTTATTATTTTACCCGCAACAAAAAAAACTGATGCATTGATTAATGTTGATGATCAGATTTTTTTAATTATTTGTATTAGAGTTTTATTAATATAACAGCGCCGGCTAGCTTCATTTTCCTTCATTTGGGGAACATATTATTGCCAGCTATCATTCAATTGTATATTTTTTTTCTCAATTACATTCATTTTACCAATATAAAATCGGGTTTTTGCTTCATTATGGTCCCGGGCACTGCTTTTGTTTAAAAGGGAGTTGAACAAAAAACAACTTTATGAAAAAGACAATTTTTTTACTTGCGGCTATGATGGCTGTTATTTCATTTAAAAGCTTTGCACAACCTTCCTTTGGTATCCAGGCAGGTGGAAACATGGGTTTTGCGCAAACCGAATATGCCGGCAATGATGATGTTAGTAACAAGGCCCGCTTTGGATTTCTGGCCGGTGGAGTGGCAGAGATACCATTTGGACCCGTTAGTTTCCGGCCCGAGATCAATTATATCCAGAAAGGTTTTAAAAATGAAGGGTCAGATGTTTTAAATGGTGTAACTACAACAACTAAAACAAAAGCCAGGCTGAACTATATTGAAATGCCCTTGAATTTTGTCTATAATATAGACGCAGGTTCAGGTAAAGTATTTTTAGGCCTGGGCCCCAATATTGCTTATGGTGTTTCAGGAAACTTCAGGGTATCCGGCCAGCCTGCACAAGATGTGGAATTCGACAATGATGAAAGTACAACTGGTCAACGTTATAAAAGATGGGATATCGGCGCTGATGCAATTGCGGGTTACAGGTGTTCAATGGGACTTTTTGTAGACCTTGGATTTACATTGGGACTTACTGATATTTCAACGAACAGATCGAGGTCTAATCCATATTATTTTACTCAAAAGAACCATGGTCTTAATTTGAAAGTAGGATATCTTTTTGGAGGTAACGGTATGGCTTCTAAAAAAACAACTACGGGCAGCAGTAGCGGCACAGGAACTTTTTAAGTTAAGGGTTACAAAAATAAAGCGGCCTTAGTGCCGCTTTTATTTTTTATTGTATGTCAAGTACATCTTTCATCGTGTAAATCCCTTTTTTACCGGCAATAAATTCTGAGGCCATCACTGCGCCTCCTGCAAAACCCTGGCGGTTATGGGCTGTATGAATGATCTCGATATCATCAACAGCAGAACTGTATTTTACACTATGTGTTCCAGGTGCAGGATCAATTCGTTTACTTATGATCGTAAGGTCTTCTTTTTTTTGAGATGAATCATTCTTCCAGGAAGTTTTACGTGGTAATTTATTCAGGATCGCTTCGGCAATCGTGATGGCAGTGCCGCTAGGCGCATCTTTTTTTTGAGTGTGATGTGTTTCTTCGATCATGACATCGTATTCATTTCTTGCAGACATGAGTTCCGCCAGTTTTTTGTTTATCTCAAAAAAAATATTTACACCGATGCTAAAGTTACTTGCATACAGGAGGGTGCCATTGTTTGTAGTGCAGTATTGTCTTACCTCATCCCAGCGTGTAAGCCAGCCCGTGGTTCCGCAAACTATGGGGATGCCGGCATCGATACAACTGAAAATATTATGCACGGCTATATGTGGATTGGAAAATTCTATCGCTACATCACAGGCACAAAGATTTTCTTTCGTAAGCTCATTGGTATTTGAAGAATTGATCTTTAAAAGAATATTATGCCCATGCTGCAAAGCAACTTCCTCAATGGCTTTTCCCATTTTACCATAACCGAGCAGCGCAAGTTTTAGCTGAGTTGATCTTTCCATGTGGTGAAATTAATAAAGGTTCATGGTTCATAGATCATGATCCATGGTATTTCCGGTGCATCCTTTCTCAACGCATGGTTAAAATAAGGCTTAACCCGTTTGTTTTTGCCAACGGGCTATAACCCGCCTTTATATGGAGGCCAAGATCATCACTTACATCAAAGGTTTTTAAATGTGCATCAACGGCGGCATCTGCTACATTGAGTCCCCAGAAGACCAGGAAAATCAGGGCGCTATAGTCTACATTTTGGCGCACTTCATCCCGGAAGGTCTTTATTCGTTCGGGTTGATCTTTTACACTATAATAAGGCTGTTTGATCTGGTTATCATTGGAAGGGTCATTATCAACAGCGAGGATATACGCTTTTTTTGCGCCGTTGTATTGCTTTACGTTGTGAACAAATACTGCAGCTGTTATACCGAGTGCTCCATATACCAATGGAAGTTTCCAGTATTTTTTATTGGTAACCTGTCCCCATCCCGGTAAGATGGCAGAACGGATAACTGCTTTATTGGGATTGTATTTTTTGGCCGTATCAGGAACTTTCTGAACGGTTTTTCCCCTGAATGTTGTGAAACCCGATGGAGCAACTACGGCAGTATCCTTTTGTGCATATACCGCAGCGCAACATAAAAAACAAAAAATAGAAAGAATAGTGATCTTGATTTTCGAAGCCATCGGTTATGGTTGACTAAGCTAATGGTTGAAGTAAATAGTTTGTCAGGCTGAGCTTGTCTTTTAACAGATTTACAATCTTAAAATACTAAACAGCATTTACCCTTAGCTTACATTAATTTTCATTTTATCCAGCAATCCATTCAGTTCTTCCAGCGAATAATATTCAAACAGGATGCTTCCATATCCTTTTTTATTATGCGTCAGTTTTACCTTGGTGCTGAATTGCGATGCTAAATTATCTTCAATCCTTTTAAATGCCGGGGGAAGTGGCGTTTTTACAGATGTTTTAACAGTATTGCCTGTATAAATTTTCCTTACAAGATCTTCGGTTTGGCGTACAGAAAGGCCGCGGTTCTTTATTTCAGAAAATATATACAGTTGTTTGTCTACCACATCAACATTGATCAATGCCCTTGCATGCCCCATTGATATTACAGCATTCCTTACCGCTACCTGGATATCCGGAGGCAGTTTCAACAATCGTATATAATTGGTAACCGTACTTCTTTCCTTGCCCATTCGCTCTGCTACCTGCTCCTGGGTGTATTCAAGTTCATCCATCAGGCGCTTATAGCTGATCGCGATCTCGATGGCGTTTAAATTCTCTCTTTGAAGATTTTCAAGCAGTGCCAGTTCAAGAAGATTATCTTCGTTTGCATGCCTGATATAAACGGGTACCTCTTTCAGCCCGGCGATCTTTGATGCCCGCAACCTGCGCTCTCCTGCAATTAAACGATACTTTCCATTGCCAATAGGCGATACCGTGAGTGGCTGGATGATATGATGCATCTTTATAGAAGCAGCCAGTTCACTCAAAGCCGTTTCATCAAAATCTTTTCTTGGCTGACCTGGATTTACTTCGATATGATCAACGGCAACGTTCAGTACACCTGTAGATCTTTCTATAATATCCGTTTTTAAATTTCCCGAAGTTGTCTTCAGGTCCGCATCAATATTCTGCAAAAGGCTCCTGATGCCTTTACCTAACGCGTCTTTTTTTTGTGAAGTACTCATTTGTTAGCTATTAGCTGTTAGCTTTGAGCTGTGAGCCAAGCTGATCAGCACCGGGCTAATAGCTAACAGCTCATGGCTCATGGCCTTAATTGATTATTTTATCTTCCTGCCTGATCTTTGTCATATTATTTTTTTGCAGGATCTCTTTTGCAAGGTTCAGGTAATTTACGGCGCCTTTACTGTCTGAATCATACAGGATCACCGGCTTGCCAAAACTCGGCGCTTCACTCAGTTTGGTATTCCTGTGAATGATGCTGTTAAACACCATGTCCTCGAAATGGCGGCGCACTTCACTCACAACCTGGTTGCATAGACGAAGTCTACCGTCATACATGGTCATCAGGATACCCTCGATTTTTAATTCGGTATTCAAACGGTTCTGTACGATTTTAACTGTATTCAACAATTTGCCCAATCCTTCCAGTGCAAAAAATTCTGTCTGAACGGGTACCACTACGCTGTCTGCCGCAGTAAGAGCATTCACCGTTATCAAACCTAACGATGGTGAACAATCGATCACGATAAAATCATATTCTGATTTTATGGGTTCAAGGATTTTCTTAAGAATGGTTTCCCTGTTTGGGTAATCGATCATTTCGATCTCGGCACCTACCAGGTCGATATGGGACGGTATAAGATCAAGATGGGGAATCGCTGTTTTCAAAACCACCTCCTTTGCTGCCGTTTCATTTACCATACAATCGTACAGGCTTTTGGTAACATTGTGAAGGTCGAAACCCACACCCGTGGTACTATTGGCCTGGGGATCTGCATCCACCAAAAGCGTTTTAAATTCAAGTATCGCAAAACTCGCTGCCAGGTTGATGGCAGTGGTGGTTTTCCCTACTCCTCCTTTTTGATTTGCAATCCCTATAGTTCTAGCCATAATTGTTTTCGCTCCCTTTTTTGAAACTTAAATCTTGGTAATTAAAATATAAACTGGTCAATAACGTCTTTTTTGATAGGATGGCCTGCCTCAAAAGGGTTAAATTGGTTTTTGCCGGCAAAAATCGGCTTTTTAATGCAATTCCGGCTTCGTAACCTCGCAAATGTAGCTATTCGTTATAAAATTGGGTATAATCCAACAGCGAATTTGTGGTATGTGGAGAAATGGGGTATTACTGGACACTGGATATTAGAGACCTGATGTTGGATAGGATAAGGAGTTTAAACTTTAATTTTACAAAAAAGAGAAATTATGCGTTCACCCCTGGGGGTTTTCATTTTCCTTGGAATCATGCTTTTGCTGGACACCTATTTTTTCCAGGCAATCAAAACCGTATCACAGTCCTGCTCGCCCAAAATGAAACTCGTTATTTATAGCCTTTACTGGGGGCTTACCATTTTTGCGATCATTGGATTTCTCATGTTCATTTACAGCAGCCCCGAATTCCTTGGCAGAAAAGTGCGTTCTTATTTATTTGCCAGTATCATCGGGTTATTTTTGGCAAAGCTTGCTGCACTGATCTTTTTCCTCGCCGATGACTTACGAAGAGGCATTCAATGGCTGGCTGGGAAATTGTTTTTCAGTGATACAGAAGTGGAAAAAATGGACAGTGAGGGAATTTCACGCTCAGCATTTTTAAGCTGGCTCGGCATTGCAGCCGGAACAACCATTTTTGGAAGTCTTATTTATGGATTCAGCAATAAATACAAATATCAGGTACGAAGGGTACGGCTTTCTTATGATAATCTGCCTCGTTCATTCAAAGGACTGAGAATTGTTCACATCAGTGATATCCATAGTGGTAGTTTCATGAATAAAAAAGCGGTTGCCCATGGTGTTGACCAGATCCTCAATGAGAAACCGGATATCATTTTATTTACCGGTGATCTTGTGAATGACAGGGCAATGGAGATGGAGGAATATATGGATGTATTCAATAAATTAAAAGCTCCCATGGGTGTTTATTCAACATTAGGCAACCATGATTATGGCGACTATGTTGATTGGGGTTCAAAAGAAGCCAAAGCGCAAAACCTGGAAGACCTTAAAAAAGTACATGCGGCCCTTGGCTGGCGTTTGCTCATGAATGAACATGTTGCATTGGAAAAAAATAATGAACAGATCGCATTGATCGGTATTGAAAACTGGAGCGCAAAAGCAAGATTTCCCAAGCATGGCAGGATGGACCTGGCCTATCCAGGTGCTGAAAAATATCCTTTTAAGATACTGATGAGTCATGATCCCAGTCATTGGGTGGCGCAGGTGCAGCCCGAATATAAAGACATAGATCTCATGCTGAGCGGCCATACGCACGGCATGCAGTTCGGTGTGGAAATACCCGGGTTTAAATGGAGCCCGGTTCAATATGTTTATAAAGAATGGGCAGGATTATATGAAAAGGAAAAACAAAAATTATATGTAAACAGGGGATTTGGTTTTATCGGCTACCCGGGAAGGGTAGGAATACTTGCCGAGATCACGGTATTGGAATTAGTGTAACTTTCTAATTTTTTGTAAAACGAATTGCTGTCTTGTGTTATTTTCTTTAATTTGATTCCAAAAACTACTTATGAAAACGAAATATGCCCTGCTATTATTCACGTGTTTTTTTATAAAGTTTACTTCTGCTCAAAGTTTCAGGCATAGTGTAGGTGGCACCGTTACTGTAATGAGCGCTACTATAAAAGTTCCTTCTGCCAACCCCGGCTATTCAAGTTCTCCCTATTCAGAGATCTATAATTTTGTTTCAGAACAATTTGGGCTGACTTATTTCCCAAGGTTTAATTTCATAGAAACAAAAGGGATGTCTATAAGTATTGGTTTCCCGCTTACATTCGGTGTTGGTGTTGCAAGTAATATGCTTGATGATGAGGATGCAGGATTTTCTGTAAATTATGATCTGCCAGCTGTACTGGATATAAATCTAGGGCATAATTCATCAAAGAAAAATGACAAAACATTCGGTGGGTTCATAGGTGGAGGCTATGGATACAATTACCTGGGATACAAACTTTCAAAAAGCGGCGCTGAAAAAGCAAAAAGCTATGGCCCACTATTTCATGCGGGGGCAAGTTTCCTTATTGCACATAAAGAAAGCATGACCATCGGTATATTTTTGAAAGGTGGCCAGGAGTTCAATAAATTCACCACGTTTGGTATTGAGGTGTTCCACAACTTTAAATAGTTTCCCGGAAGATTAAGTATCCCTTTTATTTGCACCTGGTATTTTTAATACCTGTTTTATAAGCGGCAATCTCGTATTAATTTACTCCATTAGTTTTGCAAAAAAAGTATATGAGAAAAATACAGGCTTTATACCTGCTGTGGTTATTGCCATTTGCAGTAACAGCACAGGTAGATACAATAAATACTTCCAATCTTAAATTAAATGCGGCTGCATTTAAAGAAGGTAAACATTCATACGCGGTATTTTTTACGGACAGTACCGGTAAAAGAATCAGTTCTGCAGATATCTGGGACAGGGATATCCGGTTTGCCAGTAATGATAAAAACGAAAAGACTTTTCAATTTTCCTGGACATGGTGGAGAAAGGACACGCTTATCGGCGATGTAAAAGCAACAGGTTATTATCCTTCTTTTAAAATGATTTCGCATGAAGCAGAATACCGGAACCGGGGTAAATTCTTTTATGCATTCAATGAAGGTATAGTTACTGTACCGCCTGTGCATCAGCTTACGGCAAAAGACAGTTCTTTTAAAGTTATGCTCGATCCGCCTGGTTTTGAATTCCCGATGGACCTGGAACTATTACCATTGATTCCATTCAAAAAAACAGGACAGGAATTTGCCATGGCGTTCTATGAGCCCGGTACACCCAAAGCAGATTATTATAAACTTACGGTTACAGGAAAAGAAGATGTTGAATTACCCGGAGGCAGCAAAGTGAATTGCTGGATGCTTCGCATTGATTATGCACCCGGATCCTCTGCTACTTTCTGGATTTCTGATAAAACGAGGGAAGTGATAAAGATGAAGGAATTTTTCAGGGGAAGATACAGGCATAAAGTACTTTTGTATTAAGAATTTTCAAGGAAATGTTCAATGCTCAATGTTCAACTTCCAACGCTCAATGTTCGGTATGTTGAATATTGAGCGTTGAATGTTGAGTATTGAACATTTCTTTTTTGCACTGGCTGCATGGACGAATATCGAACAAGGAACACGGAATCATGAATATCGAAGTATGCTCAATGCGTCATTCATTGAAAATTGAGCGTTGAATGTTGAGTATTGAACATTTCTTCAATAAAAATGCCCCAATTAAGGGGCATCACTTAAAAATTTCTTCTTTCTCTCGGCGCATACGTTTTCTTCCGTCCCTCGGGCCTTGATCCGCCTCGTCCTTCATCACTGGGCCTTTTGAACCCACCATCGGCTTCGTTCATACGAACCGTCCTGTTATTATAACGTTTACCGTCAATCGCTTTGATCATCCTGCCGGCATCTGCTTTATCAACTTCCAGCCAGGTGTTCATTTCCCTCATATCTATTTTACCCAGCACTTCCTTTTTAAGGTTGCTTTCATCAAGGATAAATTGTAAAAAACTTGCTTTATAAAACCCGTCTTTGGTGCCAAGGTTCACAAACAATCTTGTATAGCCATTATCCCTTGAGTTGAAATTGCGTTCTCTTCTTGCGCCGCCGGAATTGTTTTCGCGATTGTTATCGCGGCTGCGTGTATCCATTCTTGCATTGAGGTCTTCGGCATTTTGATAATATTTGAGGAAATGATCAAATTCCAGTGCAGCTACTCTTTGCAATACTTCTTCCTTTGAAACATTTTCAAATTTTTTCATCAGGTCAGGCAAATAGGTTTCATAATCTCCATGGGAAATGTCTGCCTGTATCAATTTGTCCATAAAATGAAAGAACTGCCTGCGGCAAACATCAGAACCACTTGGAATATCCAGTTTATGAAAACGTGCATTCACCATTTTTTCAAGTTGTCTTATCTTGAATGTTTCTCTTGAATGACAAATTGAGATACAGATACCGCTTTTACCCGCCCTCGCTGTACGGCCACTACGATGTGTATATACTTCCATATCATCAGGCAATTCAAAATTGATAACATGAGTGATACCATCCACATCAATTCCTCTTGCTGCAACATCAGTAGCAATCAATAATTCCAGTGTTTTATCACGGAAGCGGCCCATTACTTTGTCACGCTGTTGTTGCGTAAGATCGCCATGCAATGCTTCAATATCATAGCCGGCTTTGGATAAACGCTCCGACATCTCCTGCGCATCTGCTTTTGTACGGGTGAAAATGATACCGTACATACCCGGATTGAAATCGATCAGGCGTTTCAATGTTTCATAACGTTTATTCGCAGGTGAAACAAAATACTGGTGATCGATATTTACATTGCCGCTGTTCTTTTTACCAACAGTGATCTCTTTAGGACTCGTCATGAAATTCCTGGAGATGGCCCTTACTTCCGGTGGCATGGTGGCGCTGAATAACCAGATGCTCTCACGGTTAATGGTATTTTTCAAAACAAAATCAATATCATCCCTGAAACCCATGTTAAGCATTTCATCTGCTTCATCCAGTACCACGTATTTCACTTTTTGAAGATCGATGGCTTTGCGTTCTATCAGGTCGATCAATCTTCCTGGAGTAGCAACGACGATCTGTACGCCATGCCTGAGGTTCCTGATCTGCATGCTGATGGATGCACCACCATATACCGCTTCGGCATTTACGCCTTTGATGTGTTTCTTAAAATCCTGCAGGTCGCTGGTAATTTGTAAACAAAGTTCCCTGGTTGGACATACGATCAGGGCCTGCGGAAATTTATCAGCCGGATTGATTAATTGTAAAAGAGGAAGCCCGAAAGCAGCAGTTTTGCCGGTTCCTGTCTGGGCAAGACCTACAAAATCCATGGTTCCCGAAATCAATACGGGAATGGCCTGTTCCTGGATAGGTGTTGGAGTTGTAAAACCAAGATCTGTTACAGACCTTACGATCTCTTCTTTGAGACCTAATGCTTCAAATGCATTCGACATATATAGTTTATTTAAAATAAAGACCAGCAGATTGCAAGAGCAAAATACACGTGGTCAAAAATGAATTTTGATGGTCACATGTAATGCTTCTGGCCGTTGGAAGAGAAATGATCTTAATTTGAAAAGATGATCCTGCGCCTGTTATCAACAGCAACTGAGCATGTCATGTAATTCTCAGTTTGAAATAATCGGCGCAAAGCTACGACTTTTATTCTGGATATTTGCATAATATTCAAACTTTTGTGTATAATCTTACTGGTAAAATATAAATGACTAATGCTTAAACAAATACCTCCAATCAGGGTCGAACCGGATCGCAAAACTTAACTGATGATGAAACCTGTCCTTTCACTCCTTTTTTTATTCATTTTTAATGGGATTATGGCCCAGGATACTACGATGACAGCCGAAGAAAGAGCAACACTTGATTCCATGTTTCAGCATGACGAGTTTTTTCAAATGCTTACAGAAAGGGCCGACACCAGTTATATTGAGCTCAGCGCTGGCATAAGCAATGGCGTTTTTAGTCTTAAAAATAATTCCGTGAATGCTGACCAGGCTACTACGAGCAAGATCTATTATACACCGTCGGCAGCGTATATTCATAAAAGTGGGTTAGGTATTTCTGTTACAGGATACCTTGCCATGGATGAAGGCAGTTTACATTTTTTCCAGTATGCAATAAGTCCTTCTTATAACTATTCCTCCAAAAAAATAAACTGGAGTGCTTCTTACACGAGATATATCAGGGGTGCGTCTACCAGTTTTGATATAAACCCTTACCAGAATGACCTGTATGGAAATATTGTTTTTAAAAAACCATGGATAAGGCCGGCAATCGGTATAGGGTATACGTCGGGGAGGATCAAAGAATATTTTGATTCAGTAATAACATTTTTACAACCGCCCCGGACTATTACCATAAGAGATACGATGATCACCCGGATCAGTTCATTTTCACTGAACCTTTCCTTATCACATATATGGCGTTTCGAAAACCTGTTTTCCCGGAACGATGAGTTTGACCTGCAACCATCCATCCTGTTAAATGGAAGCAACCAGAAATACGTGATCAGCCATTCTGGTAACCTGGGTGCAAGAAGACCACTGGTTCAAAAATTATTAAAGACTAAATATGCTGATAAAAGTATGAAACAACGCTTTTCATTACAATCTGCTGCTGCCATGCTCGCTATGTCGTATGGAAAAGGAAAATTCATAGCACAGCCGCAGATATATTTGGATTATTATTTACATGACACACAGGATAAAAAGTTATCGGCCATCTATTCTTTTAGCATAAGTTATGCATTTTAATGTATTATTTTTACAGCGTTAATTATTTGCTTATCTAAAAAATATTTCATTAAATTAATTACTCATGAAAATAAAATGCTTATCCCTGTTGGCCGTGTGCACATTGTTTTCTGCAGCGGCATTCTGCCAGAAATTCAATTTTGGTATCAAAGCGGGAACTGACCTGCATAAAATCGAAGGCAAATCCTTTGATGAAGAATTTAAATTCGGTTACCACGTGGGCGCTTATGCTGAAGTGAAAGTAAAAAAGATCGGTATACAACCCGAGATCTATTTCAGCCAGGTAACCGCAAACAAAGGCAACGATATTAATTCAGTTTTTAACGTCTATAATATTGCCAAAGCGAAATTGAGTTACCTCAATATTCCGATCCTTGCCAATCTTTATTTTAACCCGAATGTGGCTTTACAGGTAGGCCCGCAGTTTGGCGCCCTGGTTAATGAAAACCTCAGTGGAACCAGCAATGTAAAGGATGCATTTAAAAAGGGTGATTTCAGCCTGGCAGGTGGTTTACAGATAAAGATCCTGAAATTCAGGGTATATGGCAGATATGTTGTCGGTTTAAATGATAAGAATGATGTGAAAACCCTTTCCAGCACAGTGGGATCCGAAGCTTGGAATTCACGTGACTTGAAGTCGCGGC